>Ga0209605_1000168_pt1 | contig 91123 bp, 63 predicted proteins | sample AD_UKC035_MetaG_FD_184408 | JGI IMG/M metagenome (GOLD analysis project Ga0209605, IMG submission 184408) | Active sludge microbial communities of municipal wastewater-treating anaerobic digesters from USA - AD_UKC035_MetaG (SPAdes) (version 2) | ecosystem: Engineered > Bioreactor > Anaerobic >...
CAACGGCAGATGGAAATCACAAATACAAGGATGGAAACTCATCTCTGCTCAAATGCAAATCTTATTTGAAGAACGTATTAATCAACAATAAAAAAAGTATGTTTGTAATGGACAAATCAACAAATCTAGAGAAGGGGAAGGAGCCCGCTGGCTTCTTTCTCTTCAAAAGAATTTTTTAAAAGCACAGTTGGTTGAACACTCCCAATTTAAACCAAAAATATTTAAGCGCTTTCACAAAACCAATAGCCCTTGTATTATTTTTTGGTTAACCTCGCTTTTACATAAGCCAACAACAATTTTTCCTCCGCAAATAAATTATTCAATTAATCAACTAAACAATCGCATCCATTTTCAATTTAACCACATTAACTAATCAAATAACTACCTGCATTTTCAATTAAACCGCATCAATCAACCAAACAATTACCTGCAACTTCAATTCAACCGCTTTAATCAGCCAAACAATTACCTGCAACTTCAATTTATCTGCTTTAATCTTTCAAATAGCCGCCTAAAATCTCAATTTATCCACTTTAACCAACCAAACATCTACTTGAAACTTCAATTTATCCGCTTTAATTTGTCAAAAAGGTAATCTTAAAACCAATATAACAACCCTCATCTGCCATAAAGTCTCCTTAATACAGCATATAACCATCTTAATTGTCCGCACAACCCATCCCGCTCTCCGCGCAACTAACTTCTATTGGCATACTTCAAGCAAAATTTTTTACCCGGCAACAATGGCATGCAATTATCTTATCAATGCAACGGTACCCTTATAGGTTTTATTAAAACCCGGTTGGCTAAACTTAACAACATAAACATACTCACCCGTAGTAGCCTTTTTATTATTGAATTTCCCATCCCAGCTATTCTCATTGTTTCCCCTAAAAACAATTTGCCCCCACCGGTTAAATATTTTTAAATCATAAACAGGAAGCGAATTTCCGCTAACCGTAAATCTATCATTCATTCCATCATTGTTTGGGGTAAATGAGTTGGGTATGTACAACGTAATTACATCTGTAACTTCAATAATTGTTACTGATGTATCAGTACAACCTTCCAACGAAATGGCAATAAGTGAAACTTCATTTACGCCCGGTTGTGTGTAAGTATGTCCCGATTGAAAAAGCGTATCAGTAATGCCATCGCCATAATTCCAGGTAAAATGTGAGGCGTTGGCGGACAGGTTAGTAAAATTAAAATGTGGGGTAAGTATGTTTTGCTCTAAAGACGAAACAGAAAAATTTGCATACGGACTTTGGTAAACAGACATGGTAATATCATTTGAATATGCAATGGGGTTAGCAGCGCACTTGCTGCTGCTGGTTAAAATTAAATTTACAACATCTGCATTTGCAAGTGCAGCATTAGTGTAGTCCTTTTTATTACTGCCAACTTTTGCTCCGTTTAAATACCAGTTATAAAGAGGGTTTAAACCTTCATTAACGGGATATGCCGTAAATTTCACCTCAGTTCCGCTGCAAATAATAGAATCGGGGTCTTGTTCAATAGTTACTGAAGGAATGAGATTTCCTGGAAACGAATCAACTTTGATGCTGAAAATATATTCTGAAAATTTTGGAGGGCAGCCATCATCAAAAGCCGAAATGGTAAATTGATAGGGTGCAGTTCGTGCTTGTCCGCAAATTGGTTTCCAGCAAAAGTCAGCAGAAGCAATGCTGTCTCCATTATTAGAAATAAGCGTAGCCGGTGGATTCACACTTAAAGAATTAAACATACTGCCTATGGCATTTAAGCTTATGCTATCAGCATCGGCATCAGTAAAAACTAAGTTAAGGCAAAGAGTATCTTCTTCTGTAATGGTAAAATTATAACTGGTAACTGATGATGCTGATAAAACCGGAACCTGGTTGGGAGGGCAGGCAAGTACAATTAATTGTATATCGCGCCTTACGGTCGAAATAACAATTCCGTTGCGGTATTCTTTAATTTCAACTGCAACCACATAAAAACCCTGGTTAGGAATAAGAAATTTTGCCAGTCCTGTTTTAGAATCAATAACCGCACTTCCTGTAGCTCCAAACGGTTGCAGGTAATTGTATCCGGGATTGTATTTTACTTTTTTTAGAGGAAAGGCAATGGCTGTTATATTCCCGGTACTGTCAGTTATATAAGAAGTGTCGGTTTGGAAACTAGCATAACCGTAGGGATGCACCAACGAATACACCAATGAATCGCCATCGGCATCAAAAGCATTGCAGTTAAAAAAAACAGTATCGGCATTGCAAACATAAGGCACCGGTATATCATTTATTTCAGGAGAATTATTAAAAATAAAATTACTTGCTTTTGGTATGTAAGTATAAAAGGTCATTCCCGAAGAATCGGGATTTGAAATATTAATAATGTTTCCGTTGCGCGCACCTGTAATAAGAATAATGTGAAAGCCGGTGTCAACAGGTAAGGTAACCGATGCTTCATAAATACCTTTTTCAACACAGGCACTTGCAGTAAAACCGCAATTAACTCCTATAGGAGGTGGTTCAATAATTTGACTCGTAATTAAAGGAATCTCCACCAATTGGTACAACGGTTTTCCGGGATATGATGCGAGCGATGAATCATAACAAATAAAAAAACTTTGCGGCTGAAATTGAGCAGAACCGGGTTCGCAGTAGCGGTAAATGTTTAAAGTGATTGCATAAGTTGCAGTACGGCCTACAGGGTCGAAACCATAATTATAATAAGTTAAGCTACCTCCCATTAAATGTGTAGCCTGTAAGTTAGGGCATTTAATAAATAAAGATAAAACAAAAAGTAAAAGGAGTTTTTTCATTAGAGTTAATGATGCAACTAAAATAAAAAATGATTACTGATTATATTGAAATTTTTGGGTAAAATTATTGGAGTGTATTATGTTTGAGGTTTGTTTCTTTAAACTCCAACCCCCAACCCCCAACCCCAAAACTCCTACATTTGCTCACAGATGAACGAAAATTTAAACCCATCATCCCAAAATCTTTCTAATGCAGATCAGGAGATAGAACGTGTGCTGCGTCCGCTTGAGTTTGATGATTTTTCAGGTCAGGATAAGGTAACAGAAAACTTAAGGGTATTTGTAAAAGCTGCTAAACTGAGAGCCGAGTCGTTAGACCATGTATTGCTCCACGGACCTCCCGGATTAGGCAAAACTACGCTTGCCAATATTATAGCTGCTGAGTTGGGTGTAAAAATTAAAATAACATCAGGTCCTGTTTTAGATAAACCCGGTGACCTTGCTGGCTTACTTACAAACTTAGAGCCTAATGATGTTTTGTTTATAGATGAGATACACCGCCTGAGCCCTGTTGTGGAGGAATATTTATACTCTGCAATGGAAGATTTTAAAATTGATATAATGATTGAAAGCGGACCCAATGCGCGCAGTGTGCAAATTAAACTGAACCCTTTTACTTTAATTGGAGCTACTACAAGGTCGGGGCTGCTTACCTCGCCATTACGTGCACGTTTTGGCATAAATTCAAGGCTTGAATATTACGATAGCAAGCTACTTCAATTAATTGTTGTTAGAAGTTCTGACATTTTAAAAATAAAAATTAACGAGGATGCTGCTTTTGAAATTGCAAGAAGAAGCCGTGGCACACCACGTATAGCTAATGCGTTGCTAAGGCGCGTAAGAGATTTTGCCCAAATAAAAGGAGATGGTAGTATTGATATGAGCATTGCTCAGTATTCTTTAAAGGCACTTAATGTTGATTTAAACGGGTTGGATGAAATGGACAACAGGATATTGCATGCTATAGTGCAAAAATTTAAAGGAGGGCCAGTTGGTCTTAACACCATAGCAACAGCAGTGGGTGAAGAGCCGGGAACCATTGAAGAGGTATATGAACCGTTTTTAATTATGGAGGGATTTTTAATGCGAACCCCGCGGGGCAGAGAAGCTACTGATAAAGCTTACAGGCATATTGGAAAAATTCCACCCAAAGACCATGGCACTTTATTTAGCTCGTAGTTTGTGAACAAAACAGCAGCCACCCGGTTTCTTAAAAATGAGGCATTACGCCTGGGGTTTGATTTTTGTGGTATAAGCAAAGCTGCTTTTTTAGAGGAAGAAGCCTCGCGTTTGGAAAACTGGCTTCATAACCAAATGCATGGCAACATGAGCTATATGGAACGTAACTTTGATAAAAGGTTAGACCCTACACTACTTGTGCCCGGTGCAAAGTCAGTGGTATCATTATTATACAATTATTTTCCTTTAGAAGAACAACCACAGGATGCCGAATTTAAAATATCACGGTATGCTTATGGAAGGGATTATCATTTAGTAATTAAAGAAAAACTTAGAGAACTTTTTGATAGTATTCACAACCACATTGGTGAAGTAGCCGGCAGAGTGTTTGTAGACTCGGCACCTGTATTAGACAGGGCATGGGCAAAAAAAAGCGGGCTTGGCTGGATTGGAAAAAATGCTAATCTCATTAATCCTAAAAATGGATCATGGTTTTTTATAGCAGAACTGATTATTGACCTTGACCTTGATTACGATAATGCTATTAAAGATTATTGCGGCACTTGCACAAGATGTATGGATGCCTGCCCTACTGATGCAATTGTAAAACCTTATGTGGTTGATGGAAGCAAGTGCATCAGCTATTTCACCATTGAGCTAAAAGATAGTATTCCTTCAGAATTTAATGATAAGTACAACAATTGGATTTTTGGCTGTGATATATGCCAGGAGGTTTGCCCGTGGAATCGTTTTGCCAAACCGCATAATCATCCCGAGCTTATAAATGAAAATAATTTACCCCAGTGGACTGAAAGACAATGGGAAGAACTTACAGAAGACATTTTTAAAGATTTGTTTAAAGAATCTCCCCTGAGCCGCACGGGTTTTGAAGGGATTAAAAGAAATATAAAATTTGTTACAGGTAATAAGTCATAGTCAGAAAATTGCACTTTTTAAACTTAAAAAAAATTGTAATCAATTAAATAATTTTCACATCATGGTTTTCGTTTTGTATTTACTTTTGTAAAGCATAATTACCGCAAACCATCAAACCACTTTATGGAAAATTTTAAAGTTTCCAATACAGGCACTACATCACTTTTCAAAAATCCAATACTTGAAAAGTTAACACGGACTAACTTTTTTTTTCCAGTTGTATTGTTTTTAGTTGTTGGGTTAAGCTCAGCAGCTTATGGCTTTTTTTATAACTACTCTTCTGCATTAGTTAGTATAGTGCTTTTTGTTGGAGGTATATTCTTTTTTACACTTATAGAATATGTAATGCACCGGTTTGTTTTTCATTTTAATGCCGTTACTGAAAAGGAAAAGGAAATAAAATATAAAATGCATGGCGTGCATCATCATTATCCAAAAGACAAGGACAGGTTGGTAATGCCACCAGTCATATCTATTGGTTTAGCTGTAGTGTTTTTTGGTATCTTTTGGCTTGTTTCAAACAAGGGAGTATATGCTTTTTGGGGAGGTTTTTTGAGTGGATACTCTCTCTATCTAATCATTCATTACTCTGTTCACCGGTTTAAACAGCCCAAAAATTTTTTAAGTATTTTGTGGAAACACCACAGCCTGCATCATTATCGAAGCGATGACTCGGCATTCGGAGTAAGTAATCCTATGTGGGATTATATTTTCAGAACATTACCACCTAAACGTTCTATTAAAAAGGAAGAACTTGAAAGTCTTCCGGACCTGAACAAGAATATAGCTTAAGAATTTATTGCAGCAACTATATCATCGCTCATCGGGTTTATTTTACTTCTGAATCGCCTTATTAATTTTCCATTTTCATCCAGTAAAAATTTTTCAAAGTTCCATTTAATGTCTCCGGTAAAATCAGGATTGGACTCTTGTATAAGCCATTTAAAGATTGGATTTATATCATTGCCAAGCACAGAAACTTTTGCTGCAACAGGAAAAGTTACATTGTAATTTTTTGAGCAGAATTGTTTAATATCAGAATTGCTTCCTGGTTCTTGCCCGCCAAAGTTATTTGCCGGGAAAGCCACAACCACCAATTTATTGTTATTGGTTTCGTAAAGCTCTTGCAAACCTTTGTATTGGGTTGTGTATCCGCATTCACTTGCGGTGTTTACAATAAGCACCTTTTTGCCCTTAAATTTTTTAAAATCAATTTGATTTCCGTCAACTCCTTCGGCAGTAAAATTGTGAAGCGATTTTGTTGCGGGAAATAAAAGTAAAATAGTTGCGAGGAATGTTTTTAGCATAATGATGTTGATGATGAAACTTTGGAAGTAAGATTATAAAAAAATAAGATAGATTTTGGACAATACTAACAGTAAATTGCAACATTAGTTTTTTGTTTTCGTACATAATTTTTAAATCCATAAGCAAATGAAAAAGTTATTGTATTTATCTGTTTTATTTTCTGCGTTAATGTCTTGCAAAAAAAGCGGAAGTGATGAAACCACTCCAACAGAACCTTCAGGAAATAACAACGGAGCAGTTTCCGCAGTCCCATCGTCTTTTACCCAAAAAGTTTTATTGGAATTTTTTACCAGTGCAAATTTTGGTGTATGCCCATCAGGAATGGTAAAGGCAGACCAAGCTGTTAACAGTAACTCAGCACGAGTATATAGTTCTTATATTCATGATGCTGATGGAATGACTTTAACGCAAATAAACAATTACATTTCCACTTACGGAGTTTCTTCTTACCCATCGGGTATGGTTAACAGAACGCCATCATTAGGAAATGTGATGCTCCAACCTTCTCAATTTTTATCAAATGTAAATGTTGCATTAGCTAAGGCTGCCAAATGCGGGTTGGCAATCAATTCAACTGTTTCCGGTTCTACAGCAAGTGTTGAAATCCATGCTGGCTTCAAGGAATCGTTAAGTGGAAACTATGGTTTGGTGGTTTATCTTTTAGAAGAAGAGGTAACAGGCTCAGGTACGCAGTATGATCAGAAAAATAATGATAACAATGTTGCATCATCTCCATATTATAATCTTGGAAACCCCATAACTGGTTTTAAGCATAACAATACTGTTAGAAAGATTGTTTCGTCAACAGATGGAGATTTGATTTCCTCATCTTCCATTGTTGCGGGCGGAGAATTTAAAAAAACATATTCTGTTTCTCTGAGTGGTTACAACCAGAATAAACTTTCAGTAATAGCTTTTGTTTTAAAGAAAGGAACTTCAGCAACAACATACGAGGTAATGAATGTTCAAAAGGCTTTGGTTGGTTCTTTAAAGAATTGGGATTAAGCAAGAAATAACTGTTATCTAAATAAACTACTATTGCCACTGCACTTGCGGTGGCAATTTTTTTTTAACGTGAAAGTAGAAGCTACATATTCAAACATCTGGAAAATATCATATCCAATTATGCTGGGTGGTATTGCGCAAACAATACTTCACCTGACTGATACTATGTTTTTGGCAAGGGTAGGTGAGGTGGAGTTGGGGGCTGGTGCTGTTGCAGGTGTTTTCTATTTCGTGCTTGTTATGCTAGGAATGGCTATTGCTATTGGGTCTCAAATTTTAATGTCGCGCAAAGCCGGTGAGGGAAATAAAAAAGAAATTGGTTTTTTATTTGACCACTGCACCCTTATACTTTGGAGTATGAGTATGGTTTTGTTTTTGCTGATGCAGTTTGGCGCTCCTGCTTTATTCAGGTCAATGCTTCAATCTGAAGACGTGCAACAGGCAAGTGTTGACTTTATTAAGTACCGCAGTTACGGTATATTTTTTATTCTCACTACACATGCGTTTCGCAGTTTCTATACTTCGATTTCGCAAACCCGAATAATTTCCTACAGTGCAATTGTTTTAACAGGCTCTAATGTAATACTTGCTTATGGAATGATATTGGGTAAATTTGGTTTTGAAGCCGAAGGTATTGTTGGCGCTGGTAAAGCATCGGCAATTTCAGAGTGTATAGCTGCGCTTTATCTTATAGTCTATACCATCTTAAAAAAAGACATAAAGGAATTTGGGCTTTTTAAGTTTTCTGAATTAAAAGCGGAAAAAGTTAAAAGTATAATCAGCATTTCATCACCCATTGTTTTACAGAACCTACTAAGCATGGGCGCATGGTTTTTATTTTTTGTTTTCATAGAGCGAATTGGTCAACATGAGCTTGCCATTTCAAATGTAGTACGCGCAACTTACATGGTTTTAATGACGCCTATTTGGGGGTATAGTTCTGCCACCAATAGTATGGTAAGTAATTTAATTGGGCAGGGGAGAAGTGATGAAGTTTTAGATCTTGTAAAAAAAATAATTAAGCTTTCTCTGTTAACCACCGCAGTTATATGCTTGCTTAATTTTATTCAAATTGATTTTTTACTTGCGCTTACTGCATCCGATTTGCAATTGGTGGCCGATGCATTACCATCATATTATGTTGTGCTTTCGGCAATGTTTGTTTTCAGCATTGCAATTGTAGCATTAATGGCAGTAAGCGGTACCGGAAAAACCCAAGTAACAATGTATATCGAAATTTTCAACATTTTTATTTACCTCGTTTTGTCATACATTTTTGCTGTTGTAATGAAAGCGAGTTTACCTGTGGTATGGAGTACAGAAATTTATTACTGGGCTATTATGGGCTTGTTTGCATGGTGTTATCTTAAAAGTAATAAATGGAAAAATTAATCACCTTTGTGTTTTGAATGAGACATCTTTTTTACCTCAATAAGTTTTTTATAAAGTATAAATGGCGTTTTGCTGCAGGAGTAATGTTTGTAATTCTAAGCACGGCAATGAGTATTTTACCTGCGCGACTCACAAGGCAGGCTGTAGATTTGGTTCTCAATTCACAGAAGCAAATTTCTTCACCGGTAATAAACCAAACTTCCGAAAATTTTCTTTCAGGAATTTATACTGAACTGTTTTGGTTTGGATTGTTAATTATTGGTGCCATACTCTTGCGTGGTTTATTTATGGTTTATATGCGCCAAACAATAATTGTTGCATCACGCTACATTGAGTACGATATGAAGAACGAAATTTATTCTCATTACCAAAAACTTGATGCCGCATTTTATTCTAGAAACAATACTGGCGATTTAATGAATCGCATAAGTGAAGATGTTTCTCGTGTTCGCATGTTTACCGGACCTGCTATTATGTACACGTTTAACGTAACTGTTACTATGCTCTTAGTAATTACAGCCATGCTTTCAATAAGCCCGCTGCTTACTTTTTATGTGTTGTTGCCTTTGCCGGTAATGGTAGTGCTAATTTATTTTGTGCAGAGTATAATTAATAAAAAGGGAGAAGAGGTGCAGGTGTTATTAAGTGATTTAAGTACCAAAGTGCAGGAAACATTTTCCGGTTTACGAATTATTAAATCTTTTGCTAAAGAAAATTTGTTTAATAAACTATTTGCTGCTAAAGCCCAGGAATACAGGGAACGATCATTAAATCTTGCAAAAGTGCATGCACTTTTTTATCCTTCCATTTTATTGCTTGTAGGTATTAGTACTGTTAATGCTATTTATTTTGGTGGTCATTTGATTAATGATGGTAGAATAACTCCGGGTAACATTGCTGAGTTTATTATTTACATAAACCTTTTTACCTGGCCGCTTGGAACCATGGGGTGGACAATTAGTTTAATACAACGCGCAGCGGCTTCTCAAAAAAGAATCAATGAGTTTTTGGATTCACAACCTTCAATTGCTTCTCCTGCTAATTCAATAGCTCAACCATTATCAGGAAATATAAATATTAAAAGCATTTCGTTTTACTATCCGAATACAAAAGTGCCTGCAATAAATAATTTATCACTTCAGATAAAACAGGGTGAAACCATAGCTATAACCGGACCAACAGGATGTGGCAAAACAACACTGGCTAATCTTCTGCTAAGATTTTATGATGTAAGCAGTGGTGAGATTTTAATTGATGAAAAAAATGTTGAGCAATGGAATCTTGAATCTTTGCGAACACAAACAGGTTATGTTCCTCAAGATGTAATTTTGTTTAGCGACACTTTGCATAACAACATTGCATTTGGCTTAAAGGCAAAGGAGTTAAGCTTACCAGATGTTGAAAATGCTGCGGAGATTGCGGCTGTTTTAAAAGACATTAAGAATTTTAGAGGCAAATTTGAAACAGTAATAGGGGAAAGAGGTATTTCTTTAAGCGGAGGGCAAAAGCAAAGAATTTCTATTGCTCGTGCGTTAATAAAAAAACCTCAAATGCTTTTGCTTGATGATTGCCTCAGCGCTGTTGATACAGTTACCGAAGAAACTATTTTATATAACCTCAAAGAAAACTTAAAAGGAAAAACAACCCTTATTTTTTCTCACCGCATATCTACCATTAAATACGCTGATAGAATTATTGTTTTGGATAAAGGAAGTTTGGTTGAAGAGGGGACACATGAACAATTGATTTCAAAAAATTTCTTGTACGCTAAAATGGTTGACGAGCAGGTTAAGCAAGAGGTACTTTAAAAAGAATTTAGAGCTTAAATCAATTCATCTCATAAAACTTTGCAACATCACCTTCAACTATCAGTATTCTTGAAGCATCGTCATTAATACTGGTATTGTTTCCGGCTACTGGAAAACCTTTTACAGATTGAAGTTTTTCGTTTAGCAATGTTAAAGAGTTGTCAGAATTTTTTACCACAATAAAAGTTTTGTTGTTTCTTTTCAATTGAGATATAGATTCAATTTCAGCTTTACTTTTAAAAGTGCTGATTGTTTTTCCTTCCTTATCGGTTAAGTAAATTATCTCATTTGAAGCATAAATATATTTTGAAGCCATGCCTTTATCATCGGTAATTAAAAGATAATCTTTAGCCTTATCTGAAAAAGAAGTACTCTTAACTGTTACATCACCATTTGTAAAATAGTTATAAATGCTGCCAGAAGAATCTGATGCTGAAAACAGGATTAGTGAATCGTTTTTAATATTCGGTTCAATTCTGTTGTAAAGTAAGGCATCATTCAGTTTAGTTTTGATTAAGAGATTACCGTTTAGGTTGTAAACGTACAAGGTTTTGTTTTTATCAGTTCCCTGCAAAAAAGTTTTGTCACTCAAATGTTTAATTTCAAAATCACTTAACCATTCATCCGATGTTTTAATAAACTGCCAGCCTAGTAAGGGTTTGCCTTGCATTTCGTAACCGTAAAGTTGCTGGTTCTGACATTGAATAAAGAACTTATCATCATAAAGAAGTGCTCCGCTTTCTGTTTTTGCAGGAAGCCGCAATGGATAATTACCAACATTATTACCTCCCTGATCTAGAAGGTATATTTTACTGCTTGTTGTAAACAGCAGTTGAATTCTGTTGTTATCACTTTCACTTGCATTATAAACATTGCCTGTAATTTTTTCATCCACTTGTTTTTTCCACTCTGTTTTTCCTTCGGAATTAATTAAATAAATGTTTAGCGCGGCATCCTGACACAGAATGTAATTTTCCGTTTTGCTGCTTACTAAATGATATCCGGAGATAAGTGTGGTGTCTGGTTTAAAAGTCCAAAGAAGGTTGGTGCCTCCGGCAATTTTCTTTTCCGAAAAAACAATGGATGAATGACAATATAAACCCGAATCGGAATTACTTACCTGGTAAACAAAAGCTTTCATATCCGATGTTATACTTTTTCTTTCATCAGCAATATATTCCCACTCTTTATTAAGCGTTATTTTACCTAATGAATTGGCAGCCGGAAAAATCAGCGCCATGCTATAATTGAAGTTGGAAAGCCAGGTGTTGTTTATTTCTTTCCATGATTCACTTGTATATAGTGTTTGTTTGTCGTAAATATTTTCGATGTATGCTCTTATTGCTGACGGCTGGTTCGCAACAACTAGGTAGTTGTTGTGAATAGTGTAAAAGAAATTTTTAAACTGGCTGTAATTAGTTCCGAAAATGGCAGGAAGCAGTCCGTCTATAGGAATGTTGGCTATTTGGTGGTTACGGAAATTTTCAATCGGTAATTTTTTCTTGCCGGGGTTATCTAACAAGGAAAATGCTTTTAGTGAAAGAAAGGCTTTTTTTGAATTTTTAACCGTAAAAAAAGCAAGAAGGTTATTGTCATAATTTTTTCCGCCAGGTTCGGTTATACATACTGTTAGGTGGTCGGTAATTAACTCCAAAAATTTTGAACTGATAGGAACTTTTACTTGTGTTTCAAATTTTTTTAAACCTTGTTTGTAATTAACAGCAACGTTGGTAGCGTTAGTAATTGATGTGTAATTTGGATACCATTCTGTTAGATTGCTCAAGGAAAAAACCTGGAAAGCAGCAGTGTTTGATGGCAGTGCTTCAATAGCTTTAAATGGCATTGGCTTCTGTGTTACCAGTGTGCCCGAAATTTTTTTGTCATCAGCATTGCTCAAATAACCATTTGCAACAATCCTGTTGTTTAAAAACTGCAACTCCAAACCAGTCCAATGAGCCCATTTATCTATGTCAACTGTTTTTATTTTGTTTGATTCACTTACAAAGAGAGAAGAAAATTTTTGAAAGTTAGAATAGTTTACAAAGAAGCTATACTTGGAGCTATCGGATGTGATTTTTTCAGAAATATTTTTGAATGCCTCGCTGTTGCCAAAAGGCTTTCCTACTTTTAACTGTCTAACACCATCTTCAACTAAAAATGGTGTAAAACTGCCTATGAATAAATTATTAGAGATGGTGTATGTAAATATTTTTTCACCTTCTGTATTCAACTCAAAAAAAGTTTGCCCCTCATATTTTCTTTCATTCTCAGAGGGGGTTGCCAAAGATTTTTGCTTTAAAATATCCCATGCCTTTTTAAAAGAAATTTCTTTGATTGGAATTACAAATAGCAAGTCAAAAGAAGATTGTCCCGTTACATGAAATGATAAAGTCATATCATCCACATTAAAAATATCATCTTCCTGCTTGTATTCATTCCTGATTTTATCAAACAATACAATGTTACTTTTTAAATCTTTAAATAATTCAGATTTGTCCAATGACTTCCAATAAACTGTTTTCTTTAAATCGTCAAATGCCGAGTTTAACGGACCTTTAATAAAAAAAGCGGCATCAGCAGGAATTGCGTTTTCCGGATTTTGATTTTTGTTTTTGTAATGTTGGTAATAAAAATATCCACCAGCAAGAGCAATTATTAAAAGCAATGCAATGATAGATGAGGTAATAATTCTGCTCATATAATTTAAGCAAAGTTAAAACCGGCAAGGTTGTATTTATGGCAGTGATGAGGGTGTTATATACAAAGCAATGTTAATTGAGGTATGTTTATTTTTTAACTGTTACTTTCCGAAAGTTGTAAACTTTAGGCAAGGTTATCAGGTAGAAAAGCGCTGTCAGAATTAGTTAATCGTAACATCCACATCTAACTTTCCCATTTCAGAAACAAAATCTTTACTCACGTTTACCTTAGATTTCCTTGCAAGTGCATCAACACTCATTTTAAGTTCGTTGTCAATTAGCTTCATCCTCACAGGAACAATGCCTTTGTGCTGCTCAATCAGGCTTTCTACGGTTCGAATTTTGTCATCATTTAACAAAAGTGAGTTTATTGTTAGCGTTACAGATTTGGTGAGTGTATTACCAATATCATTCAGCAACTGAACGTTGCTTATTTTAATTTCAAGTAAATCGCTCTGGTTAAAACGTGTTTGAACTTTTCCTTTAACAAAAAGAAAAGCGTCTTTATTGAGAAAGTGTTTGAACTTTAAATAATCTTCGCCAAACAAAACAATATCCAGGTTGCCCGAGTAATCTTCTAAAATTAATGAGCCAAAAGGCTTGCCTGTTTTACTCACCCTATGATTTACCTCTACAGCAATGCCAGCAAACGCAACGTCACGACCTTTCCATTTTGTTAAATCTTTCAAGGGATCTAGTGTGGTGTTACAAAAACTTTCAATCTCAATTTTGTATTCATCCAAAGGATGCCCACTCAAATAAAATCCAATAACTTCTTTCTCATTTTTCAATTGCTCTAATCTGCTCCAGGGTTCACAAGGCAAAAGTTTTGGTGCGGGCATATCCACACTGCCAATATCGCCAAACAAAGAATTTTGTGAACTGTTTTTATTCTCTTGCATGGCAGCCCCATAGCGCAATATTTTTTCAAGCTGTGTTGAGTTTTCTTTTATGTCTTTAAAGAAATACTGGGCACGAGAAATGTTACTGTCAAAATCCAAAGCCCCTGCCATTGCCATGCTCTCAAAGCAGCGCTTGTTGGCACTCCTCAGGTTTACGCGCCTAACCAAATCAAACATGTCTTTAAACGCTCCATTGCCTTTGCGTTCGGCAACCAATGCCTCTACTGCTGCCTCGCCAACTCCTTTAACAGCGCCTAAACCAAATCGCACCTGACCTTCTTTATTTACACTGAATTTATGCTCGCTTTCGTTTACATCAGGGCCAAGCACCGGTATGTTCATGCGCCTGCTCTCGTCCATAAAAAAAGTAATCTTATCAATGTTACTCAGGTTGTTGGTAAGGATGGCTGCCATGTACTCACTTGGGTAATGAGCTTTTAAATAAGCGGTTTGAAAAGCCACATAAGCATAGCAGGTAGAGTGAGATTTATTAAATGCATATTGCGCAAACGCTTCCCAATCCGTCCATATTTTTTCAAGTTTTTCTTTGGGGTGACCTTTAGCTGTAGCACCTTCCATAAACTTGCCTTTCATTTTATCAAGGGTAGCTTTATCTTTTTTTCCCATCGCCTTTCGCAACACATCGGCATCACCTTTTCCAAAGTCTGCAAGTTTTTGGGAAAGCAACATCACCTGTTCCTGGTAAACAGTAATTCCGTAAGTATCTTTTAAATGTTCTTCCATTTCAGGAAGGTCGTACGAAACTTTTTCTCTGCCATGTTTGCGTGCAATAAAATTGGGAATGTACTCCAAAGGACCAGGTCTGTAAAGTGCATTCATGGCAATAAGGTCTTCAAACTTATCGGGCTTTAGTTCCTTTAAGTACTTCTGCATTCCTAAACTCTCAAACTGAAAAGTTCCGTTGGTTTCTCCACGTTGATAAAGTTCTAACGTTTTTTTATCGTCAAGCGGAATAGCATCAATATCTAATTTTGTTCCGTGGTTTTGTTCAATCAGTTCAAGCGCATCGCGTATTATGGTTAATGTTTTAAGGCCGAGAAAGTCCATTTTAATTACACCGGCATCTTCAATAATTTTTCCTTCAAACTGTGTAATGAGTAACTCAGTATCTTTTGATGTGGCTACCGGAATAATTTCCGTTAGGTCTTTTGGTGCAATAATAATTCCTGCAGCATGTATGCCTGTGTTGCGCACACTGCCCTCCAGCACCATTGCTTCTTTTAAAACTTTTGACTGAAGGTCGGTGCCATTTAAAATTGCGCGGAGTTTTTTTGCATCTTCAATTTCATCAGCACTTAAATTTTCTTTTGTCTTTAAACTTTTATCGCCTTCAAGCGGTGCGGTTAAAATCCTGTTCAATTCAATGCCTGGTCGTTCGGGAACCAGCTTGGCAAGTGCATTAGATTCAGGTAAGGGTAAATCCATCACACGCGCTACGTCCTTAATGCTCATTTTAGCAGCCATGGTGCCGTAGGTAATTATCTGGGCAACCTGGTTGTAACCATACTTTTTTACAACGTAATCAATAACCTTTTGTCGTCCTTCATCATCAAAATCAGTATCTATATCGGGCATTGACTTACGGTCGGGGTTCAAAAATCTTTCAAAAAGCAAATTATACTTTATAGGGTCAATGTTGGTAATGCCAATACAATACGCCACAGCCGAACCCGCTGCACTTCCTCTGCCTGGCCCAACAAACACGCCAATGTCTCTGCCATGATTGATAAAATCTGCAACAATTAAAAAGTAACCGGCAAAGCCCATCGTCTTCACTGTATGCAGTTCAAAGTTTATGCGCTCTTCAATCTCAGGAGTTACTTCCTTGTAACGCTTATGTGCACCTTCATAAGTAATATGGCGCAGGTACTCGTCCTGGTCTTTAAAGGTTTTTGGAATTACAAAGTGCGGCAACAAAATATCCTGCTTCAACTTCAGCATCTCTACCTTGTCAACTATCTCGTTGGTATTGTCAATTGATTGAGGTAAATCGCTGAAAAGTTTTTGCATCTCTTCAGTTTGCTTGAAATAAAACTGGTCATTGTAAAATGCGAAGCGCTTTCCTTTTACACCCGAATCCTCATCACCATCTTTAAATTTTTCGGTTGCTTGTTTTTCACCTGTGTTTATACAGAGTAAAATATCATGTGCGTTGTAATCAGATTGGTCAACGTAATGCGAATCATTTGAAGCAATAATTTTTACGTTATGTTTCAGTGCAAACTTTACCAACACTTCGTTAACTACATTTTGTTCAGGAATATCGTGGCGTTGCAATTCCACGTAGTAATCTTCGCCAAATAAATCAAGCCACCATTTAAATTCTAGCTCACCGGCCTCTTCTCCTTTCTTTAAAATAGTTTGAGGAACACTTGCACCTAAACAGCAGGTAGTAGCAATTAACCCTTCATGATACTGCAACACCAATTCTTTATCAATACGCGGGTATTTACCATACAAACCTTCCATGTAACCAAGAGAGCATAGCTTAACAAGGTTGCGGTAGCCCGTTGCATTTTTGGCTAAAAAAAGCTGGTGCCTCCGCACATCTTTATCCTCTTTTGTAAATTGTCTTTTGTGGCGCGATTCAACCAGGTAAAATTCACAACCCACAATTGGTTTTATCAGGTTAGGATTTTCTTTGGTGTTATGTTTTGCCGCTTCGGCAACAAACTTAAATGCGCCAAACATATTGCCATGATCGGTAATGGCAATAGCGGGCATATTGTCTTTAATCGCTTTCTTATAAAGATCAGAAATATCTGCCGCACCATCTAATAAAGAGAACTGCGTATGTACATGTAAGTGTGAGAAACGAGGCATTTTAAATTCTAAAAGGTAATTAGAGTGCTGAATTGCGTTGCCCGAAAATAAAAACTTACTGTGAAGAATTTAGATTTGTTGATAAACGAAATTATTGTTTATAAAAAGAGGTAGGGAGATTTGATTTTGTGGGAAAAGGTTTTTGGATTTGATGTTTATAAACAAGGTTGTTTTTTTAACACAGATTTACAGATTGTTAAAAAGAATCTAATTGCGCTTCGCTTGTTGTTGAATCATATTCACTTCTCATCTGTCAATCTGCTTTTAATTACCCAATCTGTGTCTCCTTTTTATATTATAGATTGAATCTGCGACAATAAAAAATAAAAAAAGCAACTGCGTTTACATTCAGTTGCCTTTGTTGCGAGGTTTTTGATTTACTTTTTGTTTTTAGACCATGGGCTAATGCGTTTTGTTTGTTTCTGTTTATTGTTTTTCAACTACTGTGCCTCTAAACCTGTTTTGAAAGATGGATGTAAGATTGTATGAAAACTAACCGGGTTTTTAACTTATTTTTTGTTTGATAGCTTTACCAACACATAATTAAAGGCTATGAACCGTGTAATTCGCTTGTTTGTTTTGTTTTTACTTATTCAAAAAAATTTGTTTTCGCAAGAAGCATCTGAATTTTATTTGCAAAACAAATCAGCTACCCACAAAGAGTGTATTTCTTTTTATCAGCAATTGGATGCAGAGTATCCGCATGCAAAACTTTTTACTAAAGGCAAAACAGATATTGGTAAACCTTTAAACCTGTTTGTTATTTCTAATGATGGAGATTTTGATCCCGAAAGCGTTCGTAAAAAAGGAAAATGTGTTTTGTTAATCAATAACGGTATTCATCCAGGGGAGCCGGATGGCATTGATGCTTCTATGAAATTTGCAGAAAATTTATTGGGAAATGCTTCTAATAAAAAGCTGTTAGAGCATTTAGTCATTTGTATTATTCCGGTTTACAATATTGATGGAAGTTACAACAGGGGTTGCTGCAGCAGGGTTAACCAAAACGGACCTGCCGGGTATGGCTTTAGAGGCAATGCACAGAACTTAGATTTAAACCGCGATTTTATAAAGTGCGATGCAGAAAACACCAAGTCGTTTATTGAAATTTTCCAGGAGTGGAAGCCCGATGTTTTTATTGACAACCACGTTAGCAACGGTGCCGACTATCAGCATGTGCTCACTTTTATCGCTACCCAAAAAGATAAACTCCATCCGTTGCTTGGTAATTTTTTTAATAAAGAAATGGTGCCCCAAATAAATGCATCGCTGCAATTAAAAAGAGTTAACCCTGTTCCTTATGTTGATACCAAGACAAATATTCCTGATGATGGATTGATTGGTTTTTTAGAAACCCCTCGTTATGCAAGCGGTTATGCTGCATTGTTTAATACGTTAGGTTTTGTTTGTGAAACGCACATGCTCAAACCGTTTAAGGATAGGGTGGAAGCGACCATTCGTTTTATGGAATCGGTATCAGAATTTTCATCAGCCCATGCCACAAAAATTGTTTCGTTAAGGAAACAAGTATTTGCACAATCGCTAACACAAGTTAAGTTTCCTCTGAAATGGGAATTAGATTCTACGGGGTACGATGTGGTGCCTTTTAGCGGCTACAAGGCAAAGTACAAGCCTAGCGAAGTTAGCGGTTTGCCCCGACTTTATTACGACAAAAACGAACCGTGGCAACGTGAAATTAAATTCTTTAACAATTATAAAGCAGTAATGGAAGTGCAAAAACCCATTGCTTACATTATACCGCAGGCATGGAAAAAAATTGTGAGTCTGCTAGAATTAAATGGAGTGAAAACAGAAAAGATTAAACACGATACAACAATTAATGTAGTTGCTTATACTATTGAAGATTTTAAAACAACCAATAATGCTTACGAAGGGCATTATGTGCACAGCAATATCAAAACCATGAAAAAGCGTGTGGACATAAATTTTTTTGAAGGAGATTATTTGATTTATCTCAATCAGGATGCAAACCGTTTTTTAATAGAGACATTAGAGCCTCATGCACCCGACAGCTATTTTGCCTGGGGATTTTTTGATGCAATTCTTCAACAAAAAGAATGGTTTAGCGATTATGTATTTGAAGATATGGCTGAACAAATATTAAAAGAGAATGCACCCTTAAAAGAAGAGTTAAAACAAAAACAAATTGCCGATTCTTCATTTGCAAAAAATGCCTGGGCGCAGTTGTATTTTGTTTATAAAAACTCTCCTTATTTTGAAAGTAGTTATAGAAGGTATCCGGTTTATCGTCTGGAATAAATTATAATGGCTGATAGTCTGTATTTAATCGCAATTCTTCCGCCTCCGGAATTAAGCCGGGTACTTGATTTAGAAAGAAAATCCTTTTCGGAAAAGTATCATACCCATAAAGCTTTAAAAGTAATGCCTCACATTACTTTAATTGCTCCTTTTAAAAGACCCGGCAATTTTGAAACCGAAATACATTTGAATTTGCAGGACTATTTTTCTGATGTTTCGCCTTTTCAAATTGAGATTAAAGGATACGGCAGTTTTCAAAAGGCAAGCAAGGTTATTTTTTACAAAATTGAAAAATCAAAAGAGTTGTTGGGTATTCACCAAGAGCTCGTTCATTTTATGCGAAACAATCTTAAATTTTCTGCTGCCGAAACAAGCTATATGTATCATCCGCACATTACAATTGCATACAGAGATTTAACTGATGAAAATTTTGAGAAAGCTTGGGCTGAGTATGAGACCAAAGAATTTACTTCAGCATTTACATTTGGCAAAGTGTATCTTTTAAAGCACGACTATAGCAGATGGCAAATTTTAAGTGTATTTAATTTGGGTAAAAGTTGATAGGTTACAGAACAACTTTCTTAATGGTTGTATTCAGAATACTATCTAACTGCGTTTCATAATTTGTTTGTTGCACTCCAGCGCGCTGCAACGAGTTCTTTAACTGCACCAAAATGTAATTACGCTCCTGGCTTTTTGTATTAATAATTGATGCTAATTTTTTTACATCTAAGTTTTGTAACGAGTCCGGTAAAAATTTTCTGTTAATAGAATTAAAGTCTGGCTGCGATATTTTAGCCTGGCTTACCAAATCCCACGAGCAAGCATTTTTATAATAATTATCTGAGAGTTTCATATTGCACCTTGCATAAAATTCTCTTGGCGAAATTCTCATACAAAAAGTATCTGTCTGATTCATCATCATAAAACGCTTTAAACCATCGCCACCGTAATAAATAAATGTGGATGCTAACTTTTTGTTAAAGTCAGCCACATCGGCATGTATTCCGGCAATTGAATAAACTCTTTCTTTAGCCGATACTGAAATGGATTCAAACTCTCCTCCGGTTTGGGTTGCTATTGCTTTCCACAATCCAGCATCCACTGGCGCAACAGTTTTTTGTAAGCAGTTTACCGGGTATATAATTACATTTTTTTCTTTTGCAATATCGCATGCTTTCCTGAAATCAAACTTACCGGTTTGCACCTTGCCGTTTCCTACAAGAAAAACAATTTTTTTTGTTTTCTCATCTTCACTCCAGTTTAAGCCAAGAGTGGCTGTGTAAATTACTGCCGGAATAAACTGATCACCCTTTTCTATATTTATTTTTAGCTGATTGATAGAGTATGAAAGTGCTTCAAAATCTTCTGTTAAATCACTAAAAATTTTAATGTATGAGCTCGTAGCACCAAAACTCGGACGGGCATAGCCTATTATTCCAATTCTTACGGAACCATTTGTGCTTGTATTAATGTTTTTAATGAGTTGCCAATAATTGTTTCTGAAGTCTTCTATAACCCCGTTTGTGCTTCCACTCATGTCTATGCAAAAAACTACTTCAAGTTTGGTACGGTTGGTACCACGCAAACTTGTGCAGAGGCAAAGTATAAACAATATGGATAGAAATTTTCGCATAAACAGAAAAGTGATTTTTTATACGAGGTAAACAGGTAATTGTTACGGAAAAAGGATATGCGGTTATATGAAAAAATTGTGCCTGATTTTATTTGCTGCTTCTATTACGTGTTATTTTTAGTTTTACAACCCACAACTCGCTAAGTTAGCCACTCCTGTGTTGGTAATCTCAGTCCCTTTTAAACTCTTAATTTATCATCTTTAATTTTTTAATTATGGAAAAGTTTATTGAAGTTCTTAGGTATGTTCATATTGTTGCTGGCTTTGGCGGGTTTATACTTGCACCTGTTGCGGTTGCCGTAAAACATGGCGGAAAGTTTCACCGTATTGCCGGAAAGTTTTTTGTAGGTGCAATGCTCACTGCAAGTTTATCGGCATTGCTGCTTGCATACTTCCGTCCCAATGTATTTTTATTTATGGTAGGTATCTTTTCTTTTTATATGACCTGCAACGGCTACCGTGTACTATACCGCAAAAAAATTGCAGTAACAAAAAAAGTTGCCATAATAGATTGGACAATTGTTGCAATTAACACCATTAGCTGTGCTGCCCTTGTGGTATTTGGTATTATTAACCTGCCAAACTCTTTCGGCATAATTGCAATGGTATTGGGCAGCATTGGTTTTTTATTAGGCTATTCAGATATTAAAACATTTATAAAACCACCTGCCGAAAAAACCTATTGGCTCTACGTGCACATCAGTAACATGATTGGTGCATGGATAGCAGCTGTTACAGCTTTTAGCGCTACCTCATTAAGTTTTTTGCCTACTGTGGTGCAATGGTTATGGCCTTCGCTTGTGGGCGGTTTTGCCATTAGTTACTTTACCAAAAAGTACAAACAAAAACTTACCAAAAAGAAAGTGGAAGAAACAGTAGAAGTAAAAATTTAAAAAAATCACGCGCAGAAAATTTAAATATTTTAGAAAAGAAGCTAAAGCACAAACACTTTTCGAGTGCGGTGGCTTCAGCCAAAATGGTGCGAACCCTCAATTGATTGGCAATGGTGAAGAATGCATGTGGGCAAAAATCAATTGAAGGTTGGTATTTTGGCTTGAACTTTTGCTCCACTTTTGTTTCAAGACAAAAGTGGAAAAAGGAAAAAACTAAGTCAATTTTCAATCTCGTAAATAAACTTTTGCTTGTGCCACTTGCTTAGTTCGTGTTGCGAACACTTGTGGTTTTGCTCCTAACCGTGAAACACTTTTTACTTATGCTTCGGCATTTCCTTAATAGTAAAATCCAGCGGCTTGCTTACTTTATCTTTTAGTAAAGCAACCTTCAGCACATCCATCATATTTTCTACGTAATGAAACTTTAAGCCTTTTAGATAATCGGCTTTAATTTCTTTAATGTCTTTTTCGTTGTCTTTGCTTAAAATAATTTCCTGCATGCCTGCACGTTTGGCAGCAAGTATTTTTTCTTTAATACCACCTACGGGTAACACTTTCCCGCGCAGGGTAATCTCCCCCGTCATGGCAAGTTTAATTTTTACCTTGCGCTGTGTAAATGCCGAAGCCAGTGAAGTAAGCATTGTTATACCTGCCGAAGGGCCATCCTTTGGTGTAGCGCCTTCGGGCACGTGTATATGCATATCCCAGCGGTCAAAAGCTCTTACATCCACACCCAAATCATCGGCATGTGCTTTTAAATATGCCAAAGCAATTACTGCCGATTCCTTCATTACATCTCCCAGGTTTCCGGTTAAGGTAAGCTTGCCTTTGCCTTTGCTTAAGCTGGTTTCAATAAATAAAATATCACCGCCTACGGATGTCCATGCCAGGCCAGTAACAACACCTGCCACGCTGTTATCAATAAACTTATCTTTAATAAAATAAGGCGCGCCCAAAACCTTTCGCACTTTTTCTACATCCACTTTCACATCATATTCTTCTTCCATAGCCACCTGCTTGGCTGTGCTGCGCACTACTGCTGCTATTGCTTTTTCTAAACCACGCACGCCCGATTCGGCTGTGTATTCCTCTATCATTTGCTCAATAATAGCATTGCTGAAAGTGATGTGCTCTTTCTTTATACCATGCGCATCTAATTGTTTTGGGATAAGATGTTTAATGGCAATTTGTATTTTTTCTTCTACCGTGTAACCGTTTATGTCTATAATTTCCATACGATCTCGCAGGGCGGGTTGTATGGTGCTTAAACTGTTGGCAGTGGCTATAAACAATACGTTGCTCAAATCATAATCTATCTCTACATAGTTATCGTTAAAGGCGCTGTTTTGTTCAGGGTCTAAAACTTCTAATAGGGCAGAGGAGGGGTCGCCATGAAAATCGTTTGTTAACTTATCAATCTCATCCAATACAAAAACAGGATTTGATGATTTTGCTTTTTTTAAATTCTGAATGATTCTGCCGGGCATAGCACCAATGTATGTTCTGCGGTGCCCGCGTATTTCTGCTTCATCGCGCATGCCGCCCAAGCTCATGCGCACATATTTTCTGCCCAGCGCTTTTGCAATTGATTTGCCTAACGATGTTTTACCCACGCCCGGTGGGCCATATAAACACATAATGGGCGATTTCATATCCTGCTTTAATTTTAATACGGCTAAGTATTCTAAGATGCGGGTTTTTACTTTCTCTAAACCATAGTGGTCTTTATCTAAAACTTTTTGTGCGCGCTTTAAATCAAAGTTATCTTGCGTAAACTCATTCCACGGAATATCCAACAATAACTCTAAATAATTTAATGTAACCGAATACTCTGCCGCTGCCGGGTTTATGCGGCTTATGCGCTCTAACTCTTTGTTAAAAATTTCGGCAACTTCTTTACTCCATTTTTTTTCTTTGCCTTTGGCGCGCAGTTCCTGCACATCTTTATCGGGGGTGCTGCCGCCAAGCTCTTCTTGTATGGTGCGCAGTTGCTGATTTAAAAAATACTCGCGCTGCTGTTTATCCAAATCAACCTTTACCTTGCTTTGTATTTGGTTTTTTAGCTCCAGCATTTGCAGCTCAAGGGTAAGGTACTCCAGCACTTTTTTAGCGCGCTCTTTTAAATCCACTATCTCCAGCAAGCCTTGTTTTTTGCTTACATCAAGCGTCATGTTGCTGCTAATAAAGTTTATTAAAAAGCCGGGGCTTTCTATATTTCGTATGGCAAACGATGCTTCGCTGGGTATTTGCGGGCTTTGGGTTATTATTTGCAGCGATATGTCTTTTAGCGAATCTACCAGGGCGCTAAATTCTTTTTCGTTAACGGGCGCTTTGCTTTCTGCAAGCGGCTCTACCTTGGCACGCAGGTAGGGTTCTGTTTGTGTTACTTCTACCAAACTAAACCTGCGTTTGCCTTGTATAATAATGGTGGTGTTGCCATCAGGCATGCGCAGCATTTTTATAATGGTGGCTACGGTGCCTATTTTGTTGAGGTCGTTAAAACCGGGGTCTTCTATATTGGTATCTTTTTGAGATACTACACCTATTATTTTGTTGCTTTTGTAAGCGTCTTTTATAAGGGTTATGCTTTTATCCCTGCCCACGGTTATGGGTATAACCACTCCTGGAAAAAGTACGGTGTTGCGCAGCGGTAATATTGACAGTTCTTTGGGTACGTCCTCTTTGTTAATGTTTTCTTCGTCTTGTATGCTCAGCAGGGGTATAAGCTCTGCTTCGTCATCGGCAATACCGCCAATCATTAGGTGGTCTTTGTTTTTTGGATCGAACATGTGTGTAAAAAGTAATTTTTGGCAGGAAAGTGCGCAAATGTAGTAAGGTTAAGGGGTTTTCAATTACAGTGCCACGAGGGGCAAAAAGAGGTAACAGGGTAATAATGGCAGACAACCAAAAAATTTTTCTGTAAACACATCCTCTTATTGACTAATCACCTTCTGTCCCGCTGTCGCCCCGGTGCATGGCACCGCCCTCGCACAAGCTTGCAGGTCTCCATCGGGCTTAGGCTCTGTTTCGGCAGTGTTCTATTTTAACCTTTCTTAAAACCCTTCCTGCCTAACTCCAACCCGTTCAGAAAATACTTCAGCGTATTCTGAATCAAGTACACCCTTCTCTGAAACAACCTCAGCCTGTTCTGAATCAAGTGCACCCTTCTCCGAAACATCTTCAACCTGTTCTGAATCAAGTGCAGCCTTCTCTGAAACAACCTCATCCTGTTCTGAATCAAGTGCAGCCTTCTCTGAAACAACCTCAGCCTGTTCTGAATCAAGTCAAGCCTTCTCTGAAACAACCTCAGCCTATTCCACACCAAGTCACACCTTCTCCGCATCAGGTTCAGCCTTCTCCGCACCAAGTTTCGTCTATTCCGCACCAAGTCAAGATGCTTCCAAATCAACCAAAGACACTTCTAAATTAACTGGAGCCGCTTCCAAACTAACCGAAGGCGGTTCCAAGCCACCCAAAAACCAATAAAAATTTAGCTACAGACAAAATCGGTTATAAAACTCACATTAGCCAAGCTACACATTAATAATTCCAAATCCTGCTTAATAAACTTGAATTTTAAAAGTTCGCATAATTTTATGCCAAAAGTCAAAAAGTTCGTATATTTAAATGTTATGCGCAACCAATACGCTCCGTACAACCGGCATTGCTAACTTGAAACTGAAGGAATACTAATGAGCAGATTATCGCGTTTAAAAGATAATTCGTAACCATGAGTAAAAGAGCATTTTTGATTTTGAGTTTCTTCTTTTCGCTTTGTGTTTTGAAGTTGGAAGCACAAGACACTTTAATCGTTTACAATAATTTTAAGTATAAGTTTGGAGCTAAATTTCTTGTTGACAGAAGTAACGATTATTCTCTTACTCCTGATGGTTCGACAGTTTGTAGTGGTGGATTTCAAATCGTGCGCAGATTTGGAAAATCAAAATCTTTTCTTGAATCTGGAATTTATTTGATGTCAAAATCTCTTGGTACAAGTTCGGACTACTGGAGAATTGTCTATCGTAATATCAGTGTCCCATTTAATTACCGATTTGATACGAAGGTTGTTTATTTTGCGGGAGGAATTTATTTTGATTATCTGATAAAGAAGGAATATCAATATGAAGCAACCCCTAAGTCAGAAATGCAAGACCGTAAATTTAATTTGGGATATACTTTAGCGATGGGAATTGAAAAACAAATTACCAAAGAACTAAATTTGTTGATTGAAGTTCACACCATTAATAATCTCACTTACTCCTATACAAACAGAGGAGATTTATTCTCTCCGAGTTACTCAAACAATGGTTTCTCACTTGGAATCAATTATAAACTTTTGCGCTAAAAAGGAATGGAAGAATTTCAAACAGACAGCTTGGTATGCGCATAACACAAAGATTAAAAGAAATAAAAAAAAGAAGGGCTTTGAGAGGTAAACAAAGAGTTGAGCTTCTAACAAACAGTGCAGGTAAACGAACAGTTGTGCTTCTAAACCCTTCTTTTTTTTACTTCTTTAATCCCTTCTTCGTTATGCGAAACTCTTGGGCGACACAGCAACCTCAAAGTTTTCTGCAAGGAACAAACAGTTTTTGTGAACAATTTCTGGCAACTTGCAACCTGAAAATGAACCTGAAAAAACTACCTTTGTGCTTTACTGACTGATAAGTAAAAATGATTGCGACAGAAGAATTATTATCAATAAAAGAAGCAAGCGAATGGGCGACAAAGCACATTGGTAAACTGGTCACGCCTTCCAATATCTCCTACCTTATTCAATATGGAAGAATCCGAAAAATCGGAGACAACGGGGCAACCCAAGTTTCAAAGGAAGAACTTATCAAGTATTACAAGTCCTACAACGGACACCGTGAAGTTTCATGGAGAGACCAGTTAGGAACTGACTTGAATTGGGCTTTATCTTTTGACCAATACACAGAATCAGAAACTACAAAGCATGTTCACCGGCTGCATCCATACAAAGGCAAGTTCATTCCTCAACTTGTAGAATATTTTCTTGACGACCACACCGACAATTTCAAAACAGAAAAGTATTTCAAAGAAGACGACATCCTTCTTGACCCTTTTTCTGGCAGTGGAACAACCATGGTTCAATCATGCGAACTTGGAATGAATGCAATCGGAATTGATGTTTCCGTTTTCAATACCTTAATTGGAAATTGCAAAGTGACCAAATACAATTTGGTTGATGTGCAAACAGAAATCAACCGCATCACAAAAGCACTCAAAGAATTTCTTACTGACTCTCATACTTTGGAATTTGAAGAAAAACTTTTGAATGCACTCTACGAATTTAACAACAAACATTTTCCAGTTCCTGGATACAAATACAAATTGAATCAAGGAGAAATTGATGAGAAGAAATTTGGAACAGAAAAAGAAAATGAATTTCTTCCCACCTATAACAAACTTGTAAAGCAATACGACATCAAGTTGCGACAAGATAACAGAGATACTTTTTTGGGCAAATGGTATTCGCAGCACATCAGGGAAGAAATTCAATTTGTGTTTGATGAAATCAAGAAAATAAAAAACACCGACACGAAAAAAATCATAAGCTTAATTCTTAGCCGGACTATTCGTAGTTGCAGAGCAACTACTCATGCCGACCTTGCTACGCTTTTTGAGCCAATCACAACAACATATTATTGTTCAAAGCATGGCAAAATGTGTAAACCACTTTTTTCAATTCTCAAATGGTGGGAAACTTACACAAAGGACACAGTAAAACGACTTGTTTATTTTGATACAGTAAGAACGCAAACCTTTCAGGTTTGCGTTACAGGTGACAGCAGGACGATTGACATCTTTGCTGAATTGAAAAAGAAAAATCATGCTTTCGCAGAATTAGCAACAAAGAAAAAAATCAAAGGGATTTTTTCATCACCGCCTTATGTTGGTTTGATTGATTACCACGAGCAACATGCTTATGCTTACGACTTATTCGGCTTTGAACGCAAAGACGATTTAGAAATCGGACCGCTTTTCAAAGGACAAGGCAGAGAAGCAAAACAAAGTTACATTCAGGGATTGAGTGATGTTTTAAACAACTGCAAAAAGTTTTTAGTTAACGATTACGATATTTTCTTAGTGGCAAATGACAAATACAATTTGTATCCTGTCATTGCGGAAAATACAGGAATGAAAATCGTAAACCAATTTAAGCGACCTGTATTAAACCGCACGGAGAAAGACAAGGGTGCATATTCAGAAATCATTTTTCACTTTAAGAAACAGTAATGGCAAAAAAACCCGAAGAAATTTCAGAAGCAATTAAGCAAGTCATTCAAACTCTCATGGACAGAGTTATGAATAATGTATTGATTGACGACCCTTTTATTGCAGATGCGCATCGTGCTAAAAAACCTTTGTATGCAGCACTTGTGCCTGATGAAATTTTTAAAGGTTCACATTTTGAAAGACGCTTTGTAACTCCGTTCGGTGGCGTGTGGGAAAAATTGGCGCAAGTTGCAGCAACAAAAGGATTGGGCAAATGTGAATTACAAAAAACAATTACCGGAAATGTTTCTCAAGAAAGATTGAGAAGAATCACGGAAATACTTAACAAATTAGAACACGCTGAAAAGGGGAAATCGAAAAAAGATAGAGTAAGACCCGATTGGGGCACTGAAATAAAATATATCCTTGAAGGTGATGGAGAATTAATTCCTGTTCAAGTTATATGTGATGTTTATGCAGAAGATTTGGAAAACAATAAAAAATATTCTTTTGAAATTAAAGCACCATTACCCAATAGCGACCAAACGAAAGTAAGTAAAGAGAAAATTTTGAAATTACTTTCAATGCAACCTCTGCAAATTGATGCTGCATATTTTGTTTTACCCTATAATCCTTATGGTAAAAAGGAAGATTACAAATGGTCATTTCCTTTTCGTTGGTTCAATATGACACAGGACAAAGCAGTTCTAATCGGAGAAGAATTTTGGGACTTGATTGGTGGCAAGGGAACTTACCAACTTTTTATTTCCGAAATAAATAAATTAGGGAAGGAATATCGTGAGAGAATTTACCGAGAGTATTTAGGAATTGAACCGCCAGAACGAGATGATGAGGTGAAAATCTAGAGACGCATCTTCGTGGCGAGAGTAGAGTATTTGCATAACATCCAGATTAAAAGAAGTAAAAAAAGAAGGGCTTTGATAGTAAACAAACAGTGGTGCAAGTAACAAACATACTGCAAGCTCGGAGATTTGTGGTTTCCCGTAGACCCAAGGCCTCCCTCGTGCCATTTCATCCTTGCAGCTTTTAGCTACATACTAATTTCAATGGTTTCGTTCACTTACAAAGTTTCAGAAGCATTCCGTGCGTTGGCTTCTGCCCCTGCATTTTAAAGGTGCAATTATTTTCTACTCTAAACAAACCGATAGACCTCTCCCGTTCCAATACTTTCTGAGTGGACGGCAGCCGCACGGAGTGCTTTTGTTACTTTTTGGTGGAATTTTACCCAGCTGATGGTTTTTTTGATGCTATGTTTTATGAGAATTAAACCCAGCAGTAAACTTTGTTAACCTGCCGGGTGGTAGGCTACAATTAAAATTTAAGTTTTTTAAGTTTGAGCTGGGTTAATTTAACTTTAAAGAATCACTCAATGCAAAAGCAAAACCTTTTAATGACATTAACAAACAATAAGCAACAGATACATGAAACTATTTAAAACCTTATTAATTCCTGTTATTCTTTTTGGAGGATGGAATGCAAGAGCACAAACGGTAAACAGCAAATCAGACTTTGAACAAATTACCGAAACGCTTACCGACTATATAGAAGGCACCGCCAATGGCGAACCCGACAGATTGAGGAAAGTTTTTCACCCCGATTTTAATTTATATACCGTTACCGACACCGATAGTCTGCGAATACGCTCGGGCGAAAAGTATATTGCTGATATAAAAGCAGGACAAAAATCGAACAGGATTGGGCGCATTATTTCTATTGATTTCGAAAAAGATGCCGCCACTGCTAAAGCAGAAATTGTAATACCCGGATGGAGAATTTTTACCGACTATTTTTTATTGCTCAAATACCAGGGCTCCTGGAAAATAGTTCAGAAAAGCTACACCTGGAGAACGTATCCCAAAGCGGAAGAGAAAAAGTAAAAAATAAAAAACCCGCCATTTAAGGTGGGCTATAAACCCTACTATTGTGAGGCGGCAGGCTAAATTAGCAAGCCTTGCAGAGTTAGTTTTTTAAACTACTTATATTTTTGAATTACATGCTCTAACTTATCAGCAATTACCTCATTGTAAAACTGTACACAGTCAACATCCAACAAATTATCCACAGGGTACTTGTTTTTTTTTTTAATTAACTGATATGGTTTTAATCCAAATCCGGTAGCAAATATTTGTGGTCTGTTAGAACTCTTATTTTCACCTGACAGTTTTATCTTTCGGAAACTTTACATCCTCGTCTCCACAAACGAACAACGCTTCAGACAAGGACGAGTGGAGGGGGTTGCGCTTGTGTTGTGGAGGATGGAGGTTGGGGGAGGGAGGATGGAGGGTGGGTTTATTATGATTGCGCTTGGGGTTAGGAGGAGGTAGGGTGGGGGTTAATGGTTAATGGTTATTTTTGATTGCAAATATTTTTTATGGATAATGAACTGATAGCATTACGCAAGCAGGCAGCAGGGCTTTATGATAAGGAAAAATTTAAAGAGATAATAGAACTGCTTACTGATGAGGTATTGGAAAAATATAAGGATGCAGATTTATATGCATGGCGGGCGAGGGCGCATTATAGGTTATATGATGATGCGGATACCATTATGCGCTATGCCCAAAAGGCTATAGATGCAGACCCTGATTATTGGATGGGTTATTTGGCAAGAGGCAATGCATGGCACGATAAAGGCGAACACTACAAAGCCATTGCAGATTATAACAAAGCCATTGAGCTAAAACCGGATGATGCCGTTGCTTATTACAACAGGGGGATTGCATGGAGCAAAAAAGGCGAATACGATAAAGCCATTGCAGATTACACTAAAGCCATTGAGCTAAAACCGGATTATGCCTTTGCTTATAACAACAGGGGAATTGCATGGAGCAATAGAGGCGAATTTGATAAAGCCATTGCAGATTACAATAAATACATTGAGCTAAAACCGGATGATGCTGATGGTTATTTCAACAGGGGGAATGCACGGTACGATAAAGGCGAATACGATAATGCCATTGCGGATTACAACAGAGCCATAGAACTAAAATCGGATGATGCACGTGGTTATTATAACAGGGGGGATTCACTAAGACAGCAGGGGAAAAAATTAAAAGAGGCAGTAATAGATTATAAAAAGTACTTGGAGTTAACTGCTGTTAAAGATGATATATCGGCAAACAGGGCAAGAGATTTTATAAAAGAATTAGAAGAGAAAATAAAAGATGGGGGATTAAATAAGATAGAGCAAATAGCAGCAGCAATTAAAAAACTGCTTTTGGTGGAAGAGGGCTGTGTTACGCATTACACTACATTAAGCACTACAAAGCAGTTGGTGTTAAATTTGGATAGTAAATTCAGGATATCGGAAGGGGCATTTTTAAATGATACATCGGAGGGCAGGGAGTTGTTTGAGTTTTTGGGCATTCAGTTTTCTACCTTAAAAAAATACGACATGCTTGCCGAAACATTTGCGCCCAAACCTTTTATAGGAAGTTTTGTGGCACAAAACAAACACGATGATTTAAACCTGTGGCGCATGTACGGTAAAGAAAACCATGAGGAAGCCAAGGGCTGTGCCATAACCATTAAAATGAAAGAGTTTACGGATGCTATTAATAAATCGTTGGTTGCTGATGGAGATAAAACAATAACATCTATTGAAGATGATATAAAATTTTACAGGGTTGCGTATTGGAATCACGATAAAAAGAAAACAAATTTTACCATACCTAACTCTACAACAGACACTGAGAACAAACTAAATAAACTGATGGATGAGTTAAGGGCAAAAGTTAAAGCCTATAAAAAGAAGGATAAAAGTGTTCTTGAAAAATATTTAAACAATATTGCCTTTTTGTTTAAGAGCGATGCTTATAAAAGTGAAAATGAACTGCGCTTAGTGGTAAAGGGTGTAGGTTTTGAAAAGAAAATTGATACAAGCTTTACACCACCAAAGGTATATATAGAGTTGATAAACATACGCGGCATAATAGAACAAATAACTTTAGGACCAAAGGTTGATAAGCCTGATGAATGGGCATCAGCATTTTATTATAGTTACGATAAGGAGATTGATGCAACTAAACGACCGGAAAAGATTATGATTTCGCATTTGCCGTTTAAATAGTTACCGGCAAAACCTGTGAGGTATAACTGTTGGAATAAATATCACTACATTTGCCCCGATGTTTTTAAAGTTCAAAAAGATTTTATCCATTTTTACTTTAGCGGTGTTTCTGTTACCAATGGTTGCAGAGCAGGTACACTCTTTTGAACACAGGCATGATATACATTGTACCAATACCGAAACACATTACTGCACAACCGAACATCATTGCACGCTTTGTGACTTTGTTAAATTAACTTCTTATACTTCCGTTTCCGAAACTCAACTTAAAGCCGGCATAATTATTACGGCTAATAAAACTGATTTTTATAAAAGCGTAGTTGTTACTAAATACAACACTGTTCATCCGCTTAGAGGACCTCCTGCCGTTTCCTGATTTTTTCTGATGATAGTTATTGCTCATGCACAGTTAAGTTCTGTGTGTGTATTGCTGCACGCTGTCACAAAAAGTTTTTATTAAATGCAACTGAAATGCCCGGGCATTTCAGTTGCATTTAATCAATCAGCCAACAACGGTACTTTAAAAAATGTTGAACAAAAAATTCATTTGGTTATTCATGCTTTTTATGTGTGTCATTAATTTTAATTTAATGGCACAGGCAGACTCATGCAAAAGCAGTTTGTCGGGCAAAGTCCTTGATGAGCATGATAAAACCGTGCTTGAGTTTGCAACTGTTTATATCTTAGAACTAAACAGGGGTGCTTTAACTGACAGTGCCGGAAATTATAAAATCTCAAATGTTTGTGATGGTAATTACACCATCAGAGTTTCTCACATAGGTTGCGAAAACATTGAAGAAAAAATTCTGATAAAAGGAAAAACAATTAAAAACTTTTATCCTGAGCATCATACAGAATTATTAAAAGATGTGGAGGTTACTGCTGCCAGACCTTTAGAGCAAACCACTCAAACCAAAACAAATGTTACTGACGAAAAATTCAATCAATCAAAAGGACAATCGCTCGGTGATGCTTTAAAAAGTGTAACGGGCGTTAACTCACTTAATACAGGCAATTCTATTTCTAAACCTGTTATACACGGTATGCATAGCAACCGCATACTTGTTTTAAATAATGGGATAAGGCAGGAAGGGCAGCAATGGGGAGTTGAACATGCTCCTGAAGTTGATCCGTTTATTGCCAATAAGCTATCTGTAATTAAAGGAGCAAACAGTATTCGTTATGGCTCCGATGCTATTGCAGGAGTTATTTTAGTTGAAGCAAAGCCCTTAAGAGATTCGGCAGGTATTGGAGGTGAGCTCAATCTTGTTGGGATGTCCAATGGAAGAGCAGGAACGGCATCGGCATACGTAGAAGGAAATTTAAATAAGCTGAATGCACTTTCGTGGAGATTGCAGGGAACATTAAAACAAGGAGGTAACATATCTGCACCTGATTATATTTTGGTTAATACAGGATTAAAGGAATATAATTTTTCGTATGCGTTAGGTTGGAAAAAGAAAAACTATGGAGCCGAAATATTCTACAGCCAGTTTAATACAACTTTCGGAATTTTCAGTGCCTCACACATTGGCAACCTCACCGACCTTAACAGAGCCTTTAATTCACCCGTTCCGCTTGAAACAGGTCCGTTTACCTACCATATTGGAAGACCATTTCAACATACCGAACATGAACTTTTAAAACTAAAATCATTTATAAAGACCGGTGATAAAGGCAAACTTTCAATCACTTATGCAAGGCAATATAATTTGCGGTATGAATATGACAAGCATGGCCCGCTAAACGATTCGCTGGAAGCACTAAACAAACCTGAGCTTAAATATGAAATAACCACACACACAGGCGATATTATTTGGGAGCATAACCGGGTAAAAAATTTTACAGGCAGCATTGGATTAAGCGGAATTACTCAAGCTAACACTTATGAAGGAAGAGCACTTATTCCTAATTTTCAAAATTATGGTGGAGGGTTATTTTTTATTGAACGCTGGAAAAAAAACAAATTTGAAATTGAAGGAGGAATAAGATATGATTACAAATGGTTGCAGGTTTTCAAGTATCAATACATTGGCAATGCAACTTACGAATTAATCAGCCCTATACACAAGTTTGGAAACTTTACCGGGAATGTAGGATTCATATATAAAAGCGATTCTGTTTTAAATGTTTCATTAAACATAGGAACAGCCTGGCGAGCACCATCTGTAAACGAATTATACAGTAACGGTTTGCATCACGGTGCTGCTGCCTTGGAATTTGGAGACAACACACTTCAATCGGAAAGAACCAACAATGCAATTCTAACTGTACATTATAATCCCGGCAAAAGATTAAACATAGAAGTATCTCCTTACATACACTACATTAATAATTTTATTTACAGGCAACCGGCATCAACGCCAATGCTTACTATCCGCGGTGCTTTTCCTGCGTTTTACTACAAACAAACCAACGCTGTTTTAAATGGCTGTGATTTATATTTTAAATACAAACTCACTAAATCACTTGACATAACTCAGAAAGCATCTGTACTAAGAGCATGGAACCAAACAGAAAATGATTGGCTCATTACGATGCCATCAGATAAATACGAAACCGAGTTAACGCATCGTTTTAATAACCGAAATAAAATTAATTCCGCTTATATCTCTGCTTCCTTTTTGTATGTAACAAAACAAGGGCGTGTACCTGCCAACAGTGATTTTGCACCTCCACCACCTGCTTATTACACTATTAACCTACATGCTTCCTGCAACATTTATGTTAGAAAACAAAATATAGAAGTTGGTGTAAGCGTATTCAATCTGTTAAACGAATCTTACAGAGATTACTTAGACAGGTTTAGATATTTTACCGATGCAATGGGCAGAAACATTGCCCTGCGAATAAAAATCCCCTTTAACATCAAATTAGGATTACCCCCTTAAATCCAATTCAGGCAAACAAAAATTAAAATAAGTAAATCCAATGTTTAATCAAATTTTAAAAAAAATCAAAATGAAAAAAAGAACAAACACATTAATGGCAATCGCATTTGCCGCAACAGTTATTTGGACAGGATGTAAAAAAGACGAAGACACTACTACTAATCCACCACCACCTGCCAATGAGGAAGAAGTGATTACAACAATGAAATTAGCTTTTGTTGATTCCTCAAACAATTCCAACATCAAGTATGCAACATTCCGCGACCCGGATGGTGATGGAGGTTTAAGCTATGACATTTTTGACACCATCAAATTAGATGCAAACAAAACATGGATTACAACCATTCTGTTGCTTAACGAAACAGAAAGTCCTGCCGACACCATCTCAAACGAAGTATTAGACGAAGGAGTTGACCACCTGTTTTGCTTTACACCAACTGGAACAAGTGCAACCGTTATAAAAACTGATCTGGACAACAATGGTTTGCCAATAGGGTTGCAATCCAAATGGTACACAACAGTAGCAGGTAACGGAACAATGCAAGTAGAACTAAGGCATCAGCCCGGAGTTAAAGATGGTACTTGCACACCGGGCGACACTGACATAAGTGTAGATTTTCAAGTGAAGGTGCAATAATATCAGTGACAATAGTTTTATGACAAGAAAAAAGTCGTTTGGGGTAACTCAAACGACTTTTTAAATTGCTTTATAATTTCACCTGGAAGGTCTATAGTGCAGCCACGTGTGTCGTTCTTTACAGGTTAAGCACATTCTACACAACACCTACCCACACCCATCCGGTTAAAAAAGCCACATCCTAAAGTGTTAGAGAAAAAACCACCCTCGTAGGTGTTTAAAAAGACTCTAAGGAACAAATACTTCCTGATTGTGCTGGCATTTTGACTTTGCAGGTTGTTAAGAAGGATAAAACGCTTACCAAAAAGTTTTTAGTGGGTTTGTAAACGCTAATTAATTGATCGGATTGCGAATATGAACAGGCTTTACCTGCCCATCATCTCCAACTCAAAAACAGCTTTTAAAATTTCTTGTTCAGTTTTATCAAACATAACTTTTCTGCGTTTCATTACCTCAATGGCAAGTTCTACAGCTTTTTCAAATTTAAAAACGGCAGAGTTCTCAAACCCTCCCCACGAAAACGATGGAATATATTTGGGAGGAAAACCCGCTCCAAAGATATTTGCATTTACTCCGGCTACTGTTCCCGTATTAAACATGGTATTAATACCTGCTTTGCTGTGGTCGCTCATAATTAAACCGCAAAACTGCAAACCGGTGTTTATATATCCTTTTTGGGCATAATTATAAATATCAACCAAGCCGTAATTATTCTTCAGATTCGAGTTATTGGTATCGGCACCTAAGTTACACCACTCGGCAATTACTGAGTTGCCCAAAAATCCATCATGCCCTTTATTGGAATAAGCAAACATTACCGAATTGCTAACCTCACCACCTGCCCGGCATTCGGGTCCTATGGTGGTGGCGCCATATATTTTAGCGCCCATTTTTAAAATGGCATGTTCGCCCAATGCAAATGGTCCGCGTATCATGCAGCCTTCCATAATTTCAGCATTGGCACCTGCATAAATAGGTCCGGCTGTGGTATTAAGCATTGCACATTCAACCTTGGCACCTTTTTCTAAAAACACTAGAGATGCATCTCCAACCACTGTATTAGTGCTGCTTAATTTTTCTGACTGCCTGTTGTGCGTAAGCAGTTTAAAATCTTCCTTAATAGCGTAATCGTTATAAGAGAAAATGTGGTAGGGAAAATCAATAGAAAATATTTGTGATTGTAGGTTTTGGATTTCGGATTTGTGGTTAGTAATGGATTCTATACTATCAAGTTTATCAGTAGTGCGAAGAGCAATCTGTTGATTATTCGAAACTAACTTATGATTGTTTTTAAGATTTTTTATTTGCTCCCATAATGCAGTTGTGGCAATTACGTTACCTGCAATATAAATGTTGTCGTTTATATGTGTTGCCCCATATTTTTTGGATAGGTAATTTTCTGTTATAAATGATACGTTGCCGTTGCTTAGTTTTTTCCATTTCTCAGAAAGAGTAAGTATGCCACACCTGATTTCGGCAACGGGCCGTAAAAAAGTAAGTGGAAGCAAGTTTTCTCTTGATTGGTCAAAAAGAACAATGTTCATGATTTAAAGCTTTATTGGTTGCAATGTTATAAAAAAAGAAAAGCGCAGGACTAATAAAATCCTGCGCTTATTAAGTTGTATAAATTAAGTTTATTGTTCTTCTGTTTTAGCGGCTTTTTTGGCACCTGTTTTTGCGTAACGGTTTTTAAACTTATCAATACGTCCTGCCGTGTCAACCAATTTCATTTTACCGGTATAAAAAGGGTGACTCATATTACTAATCTCAAGTTTAAAAAGAGGGTATTCGTTACCATCTTCCCACTTAATAGTTTCTTTTGTTTCAACGCATGACTTGGTTAAAAAAGCATAATCGCATGAAATATCTTTAAAAACTACGGGGCGGTAATTCTTCGGGTGAATTTCGTTTTTCATTGTACTGTGTATTAAAATTTATATTGGGGGCACAAAAATAAAAACATTTGTTAAAAATCAAAATTGAAAATAAGATTCAGAAAACGAGGTATATGAAGCTTATTTTCTAAAATTTTTGCGTCTATAGGGTTTATCGTTGAATGTGAATGATAAAAGGATGGTACTCCTAAAATAAATCTTCCCATCATTAAGCCCTTAGCCTAATCCAAAACTTATCTCTCCAATTCCGTTGTAAAAACTTGAAAACTGCCAGCCATGATTTAAACTAACCAACGAAACATCTTCGTTAGCGGTATGAATTATGTATTGATGGCTAAGCATAAAATACCTTCCTTGAAAGTTATAGGTAGGTCGCATACGGTTTTTGCGTTTCTCTAAATTATAGTAATATTTTATTCCTGTATGCGCGCTTAACAACATGTCTGCATCTGTTGAATCGGTATCTCTGTAACCCTCTAAGCCAAACCCACTTTGGATAGTAAAAAATTCATTTAATTTAATTTCCATTGCAATTTCGGGATTAAAGACCGAAAACTTTAAAATGTATTTAGGCTTATAATGATATAATTCATCAATAAGTGAAGTAGCCGTGTCGGGTGTAGAAAGGTTATGATTGGATGCGGCATTTAAAAAAACACCAATGTTTTTGGTGGTGTCGGCTTGCTGTGCGGGTAACGTGTTATCTTTAAAAAAGAGATTTGATAACCGCTTTAAATGATTTCTTCTGAATTCAAATATTTGCACATCTTTTTTGTTTATGAAATAACGCCTTCCCGTTTTATAAATATTTGTATTTCCTTTTTCAAGCTGCTGAGTAAGGAAAGGAAATGCATCACCAAGGTTCATCACTTTGTAAATCACAGTGTCGTTATAAACGGCATTCAGTTTCTTTACCGTTACTTTCTTAAAATGTTTTTTTCCGGGTTCTTTTATCTTAATCTTATTTTTTAGCGGGCGGAATTTAATCTCAGCACCTGTAACGGAATCTCCGTTTGCGTAAGAAACAGTTCCTGTGATTGTAATTTTTTGCGCGAAACTGATAGCAGGAGTCAATAAAAGAAAGGTTAAGGTTATCAGCGTTCTAATACATTTTCAAATTTATATAATGACCTAAAAATATAAAAAGCATTTCAGTTCAATAATTCGTACCTATTCCAATAAGTTTGCTAACCTTATTTGAAAAGTGTTGTTTTGTATCAAATGAAGTCAAATAAAATAGTAGTAGCAGTTACCGGTGCCAGTGGAAGTATTTATGCAAAGGTTTTATTAGAAAAACTTGGCAAGTTAAAAGATCAGGTTACGGATGTGGGCATTATTTTTTCGGGAAATGCCAAAGAGGTTTGGCAATATGAATTGGGAAACAAAGATTTTGAAAATGTTCCTTTTAAGGTTTACGGGAAGGAAGATTTTACGGCACCATTTGCCTCGGGCTCAGCAAAGTATAATATTATGATTGTTTGCCCTTGCAGTATGGGTACACTTGCACGTATTGCCACAGGTATTTCAAACGATTTAATTACCCGTGCTGCCGATGTGATTTTGAAAGAGCGCAGAAAACTAATACTTGTTACACGCGATACTCCTTTGAGTTTGATTCACATCAACAATATGAAAACGGTTACCGAAGCAGGCGGAATTATTTGTCCGGCATCTCCATCATATTACAGCAAGCCGCAAAGTTTTGAAGAACTAGCCGCAACAGTTATCGACCGTGTTATTGATTTAGCCGGATTAGATCAAAATACTTTCAGGTGGAACGAAAAGGAGTGAGGATTGGCCTTATATCCTGCTAAACTTTTTGCGCTACTTTAAGCATGTTCCTTACCGTGGCAACTATGGCATTTTTATCAAAACTGCACTCGGCATAAAGTTCTTTTTGTTCGCCATGTTCAATAAATTTATCGGGTATGCCCAGGCGAACAATTTCAGCAGAATAATTATTGTCAATCATAAATTCGGCAACCGCGCTTCCCATGCCTCCCATAATGCAACCATCTTCAACCGTTATTACTTTTTTGAAATTTGAAAACACTTCGTGCAATAAAATCTGGTCAAGCGGTTTTACAAAACGTAAATCGTAATGAGCAGGATAAATATTTTCTTTTGAAAGTTCATCACATGCAGCTACGGCAAAGTTTCCAGGATGCCCAATAGTGAGAATGGCAACACCATCTCCACCACGTAATTTTCTTCCGGTTCCTACTGGTATTGCTTTAAAAGGTGTTTTCCAGTCAATCATAACCCCATTGCCTCTCGGATAACGGATAGAAAAGGGTCCCATGTTATCGTGCTGAGCGGTGTACATCAGGTTACGTAATTCTTCCTCATTCATTGGGGCACTCACAATCATGTTTGGTATGCACCTCATGTATGCGTAATCAAATGAGCCATGATGTGTAGGACCGTCAGCACCGGCAAGCCCGCCTCTGTCTAAACAAAAAACTACATTTAATTTTTGAAGAGCTACATCATGCACCACCTGGTCGTAAGCACGTTGCATAAACGAAGAATAAATATTGCAGTAAGGCATCATGCCTTGTGTTGCCAAACCTGCACTAAAAGTAACCGCATGTTGCTCGGCTATGCCTACATCAAATGCACGGTCGGGCATTGCTTTCATCATTATATTTAACGAGCAGCCACTTGGCATGGCAGGAGTAACTCCCACTATTTTAGAGTTTTTTTCTGCCAGTTCAACAATGGTATGCCCAAACACATCCTGGTATTTTGGTGGTTGTGGGGCAGTATTTTTCGGCTTAAAAATTTCGCCTGTTATTTTATCAAACAAACCCGGTGCATGCCATTTGGTTTGGTCTTCTTCTGCAAGTTTAAAACCCTTACCTTTTACGGTTACACAATGCAAAATTTTTGGACCAGGCAATTGTTTTAAATCATTAAAAACTTTAGCAAGGTGGTTTACATCGTGCCCATCAATAGGTCCGAAATAGCGAAAGCGCAGTCCTTCAAACATATTGCTTTGTCGTAGTAAGGCGGTTTTAAAAGCGCCCTCTACCTTTTGAGCAATGGCTTGCGCATTGGGGCCAAACTTACTCACTACGCCCAAAGCTTTCCACACCTCGTCTTTAACCTTATTGTAGGTTCGCGATGTTGTAATATCAGTAAGATATTCTTTGAGCGCTCCCACATTAGGGTCAATACTCATGCAATTATCGTTAAGTACCACAAGCAAATTGGTATTTTCTACTCCTGCATGGTTAAGTGCTTCAAAAGCCATACCTGCCGTCATGCTTCCATCGCCAATAACTGCCACATGCTGTCGGTTTTTATCGTTTTTTATTCTTGAAGCCACACTCATTCCCAGTGCTGCTGAAATAGAAGTTGAGGAATGTCCTACACCAAAAGTATCGTACTCGCTTTCGCTTCTTTTAGGGAAACCGCTTAAACCTTTATAAATTCTGTTGGTGTGGAAAGAATTTCTTCTGCCGGTTAAAATTTTGTGCCCGTAAGCCTGGTGCCCCACATCCCACACAAGTTGGTCGTGAGGGGTATTAAAAACATAATGCAACGCAACAGTTAATTCAACCACTCCAAGGCTTGCACCAAAGTGCCCGCCATTTACACTTACAATGTCAATTATATATTGCCTTAACTCTTTACAAACCTGTTCAAGCTGATTTGGTTTTAGTTTGCGTAAATCGGCAGGGATGTTAATTTTTTCAAGCAGTTCTCCGGCTTTAATTTCCATGTATAAAATTTATGAGGTTCAAAAATACGATTTTAAGCTAACGTTGAATGATATGAGTTAGTGTAACAACTAAAAAATAAAATGGTTTTAAGTTTTAACTTCGCCAACTAAATTGAATTACAGGACGGATGCCCTTTTCAAAATCAAAAAAGTTTTTAGGCAAAAAGTTAGATAAGGAATCAAAAACTCTTTTTAAGAATTCGCAGTGGGTTTTTGTAGCTAATATTTTCGGATTTGTTCTTGCTTTTTTTCGCTCTGTAATTCTTGCCAGAGGATTAGGAGTAGAAATTTTTGGTGTTTACACATTGGTAATAAATTTTGCAAGTACGGTGTTGGAAGTTTTTAATTTGAATGTGGGCACAGCCATCATAAAATTTGGTGCAGGGCATAAAACCGAAGGAAGAATGGATAAATTATTTGCCCTGGTAAAAGGATGTGCAAAGGCTTCTATGATTGGCTTTGCTATTGCAATAGTGGTTGTGGGCATCATGCTCAAATTTATGTATGGCTCTTTTTTCAACTTTCCGGGATTGGAGTGGTACACCATTTTTTATTCGGTGGCATTAGCCATTAGTATGTTTACATTGATATTGAGCAGCAGTTTGCTGAGGCTGTTTTTTAAATTTAAACTTAATGCCATAGTAAGTATGATTATGGATGTAGTGGAACTTGCCTTGGTTATGCTTGCTATTTATTTATATCCAAACGACTTAAAAATATTTTTTCTGGCAGTAATTATTTCCAAACTTTTTAATGGTGTGGTTAGCTTGCTTTTTGTTTTATGGGAAATTAAAGATGAGTTGCGCCAGCACATTAACTCAAGTGTGGAGTTGCTGAAAGAGCAATCGCGCGAAATAAAGTCGTTTGTTATTACCAATTCACTAAGCGGAACATTAAAAACGTTAATAAATAAGGGTGATATTTTAATACTTGGAGCAATAGGCACACCTGCTATGATTGGTTTTTACTCGATAGCAAAAAAACTGGCATTTTCCATACTTGCGGTAACCGATCCTTTAATGACGGCAATTTTTCCTCAGCTATCAAAATTAGTAGCAGAAAAAAAATATACTGAAACCAAACTGATGCTTCGCAAAACAACTGCATTGTTTCTTGTACCAGGCATTGCTGCCATTACTATCATTTTCTTTTTACGTAAATGGATTATTGTTACTGTATTTGGCAATGAGTACTTACCTGCAGCTGAGCCGTTTTTCTTTTTGATGATTACCGCCCTGCTTATAGCTGTGTTTTTTTGGAACCTTAGTATGATTCAAAGTTTAGGATTAATAAAGTTGCGGTTTATTGTTTATATGCTTGCAATAATTTTTGGTGGGGGATCATCTTATTTACTTATTCCGTATTGGGGCGCTACAGGTTCTGCTGTTGGGTTACTCATAGCTTATGCTATCATCACTGTTGGTTTTGTTGGTAAGTCATGGCAAAAATTAAATCATCTTGAGTCATCTTTAATCAAGGTTTAAGTTATGACTGACAGCGCTATTTATCTTAATTTCTTGAATGATGTGGTAAACATTAAACCAAGGAATAAGAAGGATGTAATAATTGCAACCATAAGTTCGGAGCTTTTTCAAAAAAGCAAAATCCAGCAGCTAATAAAAATGCATCATGCTTTTCTGCAATCAAAAACTGAACGTTCTTCTAAAATAAGTATTGGCCTTTATTCATTTGAAAATAGTTGTGCTGAACGACTTAAATCATATCTCCGTAAACACCTGTCAAATGATATATTCGGGTGCTACGTTCATGGTAGTATTGGCACAAATGATACTGTGACTTACAGCGATTTTGATGCTCTTGTAATTTTAAAAGATGAAACATTTAGTAATGCCAACAGGTTGCAGAATGCCTTAAAGCATTTGTTGTATTCTCAAAAAATTTTCTTCGAATTCGATCCACTCCAGCATCATGGCTGGTTTGTAATGAGTGAGAAGATGCTTGAAAACTACCCCGTTTTGTTTTTTCCACCTGAGTTGTTTTTTTTTGCAAAATCACTGTTTGAAACCGGAAGAAATTTTAGTATTGAATACAACAGGCCGGGCGATTATAAAAGACCACTCTTAAACCTCATAGATGGCATTGAACGTACGTTGAAAAGAGATTTGACAAATTACAACATGTTTGAATTGAAATCTTTGCTTAGTGAGTTTATGCTCTTGCCTACATTTTATGTTCAGGCTAAAACTTCTTCAGGCATTTACAAGAAATTTAGTTTTCAAAAGGCATCAGAAGATTTTACTACAAGTGAATGGGAAATAATGAATCAGGTTTCTGAAATACGAAATGTTTGGAGCATAACATTTTCAAAAGCAGAAATGAAAAAGTTAAGCAGGGTAGGGTATAGGAACCGCAAATATGCGAAGGCAAATGCACCCAAAATAAATGCTGCTATTAAAAAATTGTTTAACAAAGAAATGATTAACAGGATGAGTGCGTTTTTAAAAATCATATCGAGGAAAGCAAATGAATTATAGGCTGATTGATTTCCCTGTTTATCATCCTGTAGAAAAATACCAGGATGCAATTAACAGAGCAGTTGAAATTATTTCTAAAGAAAAAGGTGTTTCGGGCATTTATAATTTTGGAAAGATCAGGAACCCAGGAATTTCTGATGCTGATATTCTTGTTGTTTTTGCGGATGGGCAGTTGTGTAATCTTAACCTGCTTTCAGAATTAAAGGGCAACGAGCGGTACTATTTCATGCATACTCAATTAGGTATGCCGGAAAGTTTATTGAAGCAAGTGTATAATTATCAATTGCACATCTCGCTTGATTTAATTTACGGTAAGCCGGTGGATTTTACTTTGCCATCAATCTCACAAGAGGATAAAACCAAACTTGAAAAACAAATTGCTCTGGAGTATCTAGTAAATGCCTGCTTGAAAAATTATAGAATCAGCTATGAAGGTGTGATAAAAGTGCGAGGTCTGTTATTGGAAGCGTATGCCATCAGGCACGATTTACGGTTGCTGGGAATTACATCAGGAAAACTGTTTGACCTGGTGGAAGAAATAGCGGAATGGAGACAAAACTGGTTTGATAGCACGCCATCAAATACTCAAATTATAAAATGGTTTAATGAATACAGTACCGAACTCGAAGCATTTTTAAGGCAAATATTTTTAATCGAATCTTTCTTCTTAGCTACAGGGAAAATGGTTATGCGTTTTAAGGACACGCAAATTACAAGCGCTGAAACTTTTAGTATAAAACCTTTGTGCATTCCGGGTGTTGTTTACAGGAGTTTACCTCTTCTTGCGCAAAAGGTAATTAGAAAAAAGATAAACATGTATCATGTAAAATTTCCGGTTGCGAATGCTGACGAGAGTTCTTTACTAAACAAAAGAATTAAGTTCTTGCGTGAATGTGTTGCATACAATCAAAAGCACCTGCCTTATTTTTATCCGTTTAACACGGTACTGGAAATACTTTTGCAATAGGCATTTTCAACATTGCCAAAACAAAATAAATACGATGTAATTATTGCCGGTTCAGGAGCTGCCGGATTGAGCCTGGTTATGCATATGATCAAGCATAACTATCATATCGGTAAAAAAATTCTGTTGATTGATAGCGACAAAAAAAAATCAAATGACAGAACCTGGTGCTTTTGGGAAGATAAGGCAGGGTTATTTGAACCTGTAGTTTACAAAAAATGGGATAAAATTTTTGTAGCTGATTATAACTCGGGTAAGCATTTAAGTATTTCTCCTTTTACATATAAAATGCTGCGAGGTATCGATTTTTATAATTACTGTTTTGATGAAATAAAAAAACATCCGGAAATAGAATTTGTAAATGATAGGATACAACAAATTGATAACCTGAATGATGGAGTAGAAATTATTACAACCGCCAATAGGTATAAAGCGAATATTTGTTTTAGCAGTTTGCCTTTCGGGCCTGATAAGAGTAAGAGCAATGCATTCTTTTTTTTGCAGCATTTTAAAGGATGGATTATTAAAAGCAATAAGCCGCGGTTTGATACCGTAACGGCAACCTTTATGGATTTCAGGGTAGATCAAAAAAATGATACACGCTTTGTTTATGTTTTGCCTTTAACTCAAACAACTGCTTTGGTTGAATTCACAGTGTTCTCTGAAAATTTATTAGCGGAGAAAGAATACGAAGCTGAGTTGAGAAAATATATAGAGAATATAATTGGTGAGACCGATTTTGAAATACTTGAAACGGAGTATGGTGTTATACCAATGACTGATTATAATTTTAAGACGAACGATGGCAATGTTTTTTATATAGGCACAAGTGGAGGGCAAACAAAAGCTTCAACCGGATTTACTTTTAAGTTTATACAACAGCAGAGCCAAAGAATTGTACAGCAACTTGTGGCAGAAAAAAAACTAAACCTTGAGAAAAACTTTGCCGAAAAACGTTTTGATTTTTATGACAGCACGCTGCTGAGAATATTATCTGAAAGAAAACTCAACGGAAGTTTTATTTTTAAAACCATGTTTGACAAAAACAAACCTGCCGATGTTTTGCGGTTTCTTGGAAACAAAACCACGTTGGCTGATGAGTTAAGAATTTTTGTAAAGCTGCCTGTTTTTATTTTCGCAAAGGCTGCATTGAATCAAATCTTTAAAAAATAAGAGCTGTCCTTTAAAAGAACAGCTCTTATTTTTATGCAACAAATAAACTTTAGTTTCCTAACTCGCTCATAAACTTAACGCGCATTAAGCGTATTTCGTCAAGAGTATAATCGGTATCGCCTAATTCTTCAAGACAGGTTTCAGAACTATCGCTATCGGCAGTGCGGAAGTAGTCAAAAACTTCCTGCTGCTTATCAGGGTCAATCATTTCATTGATATAATAATTCAAATCAATTTTTGTTCCTGAGCCTACAATGCTTTCAATTTCTGAAATAAGTTCTGAAACAGAAATTCCTTTTGCCGTTGCCATATCATCCAAAGAAATTTTACGGTCAATATTCTGAATGATGTAAACCTTTAAACCTGATTTGTTGACAATGCTTTTTACAACCAAATCCTGAGCGCGCTCAATCTCGTTCTCCTCCACGTATTTCTTAATCATATCAATAAACGGCTTGCCATATTTTGCAGCTTTACCTGTACCCACACCAGTAATGTTTTTCATTTCATCCATGGTAATAGGGTAGTTGATAGCCATTTCTTCTAAAGAAGGATCCTGGAAAATTACAAACGGAGGAAGGCTTTTTTGTTTTGCCATTTGCTTGCGCAAATCTTTAAGCATGGCAAAAAGTGTTTCATCAGCCGCTGCGCCACCGCCACCGCCTTCTTCGTCATCATCGCTTTCGGTGTTTTCGTAAGAGTGGTCTTGCGTAACTTTAAAGCTATGCGGATTTTCAATAAATGCTTTTCCTTTGTCGGTAAGTTTTAGCAATCCGTAATTATCAACATCTTTAAATAAGAATCCGGCAAGCAAAGATTGCCTGATTAAAGCCATCCAGAATTTGGCATCTTTATCCATGCCCTCTGCATACAACTCAAGTTTGTTGTGTCCGTAATCCTTTACAGCCTTATCATCTTTACCTATTAAAACATTAATGATGTGTTCTGTTGCATGTTTTTCTTTTACAGCCTGCACCACTTCCAGCATCATTGCCACTTCGTCCTGTGCTTCTGTTTGTGTTTTAGGGTGGAGGCAGTTATCACAACTTCCGCAATTTTCCTGCTCATAAACTTCTCCAAAATAATGCAACAAATATTTTCTGCGGCAAACTGAAGTTTCGGCATAACCAACAGTTTCAAATAAAAGTTGTTTGCCAATTTCCTGCTCTGCAACAGGTTTGCCTTTCATAAATTTTTCTAACTTCTCAATATCCTTGTAGGCATAAAAAGTACAGCAGCGTCCTTCTCTGCCATCGCGTCCTGCTCTTCCTGTTTCCTGGTAATAACCCTCTAAAGATTTTGGAATATCGTGGTGAATTACAAAGCGCACATCAGGTTTGTCTATACCCATTCCAAAAGCAATTGTGGCTACAATCACATCAATTTCTTCCATCAGAAAATCGTCCTGAGTTTTTGCTCTCACGTTTGCTTCAAGTCCTGCGTGATAGGGCAAAGCTTTAATTCCATTAACGCTCAAGGTCTGCGCAATCTCTTCAACTTTTTTTCGGCTAAGGCAATAAATAATGCCCGATTTGCCCATGTGGTTTTTTACATACTTAATAATCTCTTTAGCTACTTCAACTTTTGGGCGTACTTCGTAATATAAGTTAGGGCGATTAAACGATGCTTTAAAAACAGTAGCATCAACCGTGTTAAGATTTTTTTGAATATCCTGCTGAACTTTTTCTGTAGCGGTTGCAGTTAATGCCATCAATGGAATATCGCCACCTAACTGCTCAACTATAGGACGTAATCTTCTGTACTCTGGTCTGAAATCATGACCCCATTCTGATATACAGTGCGCTTCATCAACGGCAACAAAAGAAATTTTTATCTCTTTAAAAAATGCAACGTTCTCTTCTTTGTTTAACGATTCGGGAGCTACGTATAAAAGTTTGGTAACACCGTCTAGAATATCTTTTTTAACCTGAGCTATCTCTGACTTATTAAGAGAGGAATTTAAAAAGTGTGCTACGGCATCGTTGGTATTAAATCCTCTGATGGCATCCACCTGGTTTTTCATCAATGCAATAAGCGGAGAAACTACAATGGCTGTTCCTTCCATCATTAATGCAGGCAACTGGTAGCATAAACTTTTTCCGCCACCGGTTGGCATTATCACAAATGTGTGTTTGCGGTCTAATACATTTTGAATTACTTCTTCCTGCTGACCTTTAAATTTATCGAACCCAAAGTATTTAAAAAGCGCCTGTCCTATTTCGCTTTTTGGGCCTTTTCCTTTTTTTTCGGGTGTAACTTTTGCAGCCGTTTCTTTTGTTGCAGCTGTTTTTACTTTAGCACTGCCGCCCTTAGCGGCAGGCTTTGGTTCTTCTTTTTTTGTTGCTTTCTTTTTTTTGTTCTTCGCCTCAGCAATCATAATAGCATTAATGGTTTAAATTTTTTATTGTTATTTAAATTAATTTCGCAGTCTAAATATACAACCATTTTTCAAACGTACAACAAAATAATTTCTCTCCTCACTTGAAATCAGAAAAATACCTTGTGGACCTGGCAATTAAAACACTTGATATTGAATCAAAAGCAATTGCCTCGTTGAAAAAATTTATTGATAAAGATTTTTTCGCAGCCGTAAAAGTAATACATTTTTGCAAAGGACGAATTATTGTAACCGGAATTGGTAAAAGCGCCATTATAGCTCAGAAAATAACAGCCACTTTTAACAGCACCGGCACACCGGCTGTTTTTATGCACGCTGCCGATGCCATACATGGCGATTTAGGAATTATACAAAGAGATGATGTTGTGATATGTATAAGCAAAAGCGGAAACACACCTGAAATTAAAGTGCTTGCACCTTTATTAAAGAGTGGTGGAAATATTTTAATAGGAATTGTTGGAGATGTAAAGTCTTACTTAGCAAAGCAAAGCGATTTTGTGATTAATACAACCGTTGAAAAAGAAGCTTGCCCTCACAATCTTGCTCCTACTACCAGCACTACTGCTCAATTGGCAATGGGCGATGCACTTGCGGTTTGTTTATTAGAGTTTAAAGGGTTCACCGCAAAAGATTTTGCAAAGTTTCATCCGGGTGGTTCTCTTGGAAAAAAATTATACTTAAAGGTTAACGATGTTTATAAGAGCAACGCAAAGCCTTCGGTAAAATCAACTGCACAAATTAAAGATGTAATTCTTGAAATTTCGGGCAACAGGCTTGGTGCTACCGCAGTTACTGAAGGAAAGAAACTTTTAGGAATTATTACTGACGGGGATTTAAGAAGAATGATTGAAAAGTTTGGTTTGAAAGAAAATATTTCTGCAAAGGAAATTATGACTAAAAATCCCAAATCAGTCAGCTCTGATACCATGGCTGCCGATGCGTTTCAATTAATGAAACAACATAACATTACACAACTTGTTGTATGTGATAAAAATAATTATCTCGGTTTTATTCACCTGCACGATTTGTTAAAAGAAGGAATTTTTTAATACTCAATTTTCATTTACTTATTCGCTATTGACAATTTACCATTAACAATTTGTTTTTTCTAAAAGGACGTAATTCAACAGGAGAAATGAGCTTCTTAGATCACTTAGAAGCTTTGCGCTGGCATTTAATGCGCTCTACCATTGCTATAGTAGTGTTGGCAATAGTGGCATTTCTAAACAAAGATATTTTATTCGATAAAATAATTTTTGGTCCTAAGAATCCTGATTTCATTACCTATAAATGGTTATGCATAATATCTGAAAAGTTTTCGATAGATATGTGCATAAAGGATATTACCTTTTCAATTATAAGCACCAGCATGTCGGGGCAGTTTACCACGCACATGTTTGCTGCATTTACAGCGGGTTTTATTTTGGGGTTTCCTTACCTGTTATTTGAAGTGTGGCTGTTTGTAAAACCTGCCCTAACATCCAAAGAAAAAAGATATACAACCGGTTTCGTTTTCTGGGCATCACTTTTGTTTTTTATGGGAGTGTTTTTTGGGTACTATGTTATATCTCCGTTATCTATTAATTTTTTGGGGAGCTACCAGGTTAGCGAAACCGTAAAAAATACCATTGCGTTAGATTCTTATATCTCAATTGTAACCATAATGACTATGAGTTGTGGTGTGGTCTTTGAACTGCCAATAATTGTTTATTTCCTCACAAGTATAGGAATTATCTCACCTCAATTTATGCGCACTTATCGGAAACATGCAGTGGTGGTTAATTTAATAGTGGCAGCATTTATTACCCCTTCGCCCGATATTACTTCGCAAATGCTGGTAGCAGTGCCATTGTTTTTATTGTATGAAATAAGCATTTGGGTTAGCGCATTTGTGGAAGCAAGAAAAGAAAAAATTTAAAGACACTATAAATTTATCTAAAAATAATGCTTATGCTTACTTTTAAACACAGATTTACAAATTAATTAAAATGGATTGGTTGATTTTCACTGATACTGCTTCGCAGCACGCAATCCGTGTAAATTTTAAAGCGAAGCGCTTTTAATTGTCTTTTAAAATCTGTGAATCTGTGTCAAAAAAAATATTAATGTATCCTTTTACTAAAAATTCAATTCATAAAGGGTTATTAAACAAATTTAAACACATTCTTAATTAAAAAACTATGTCAAACATTGTAGAAGACTTTAACGCTTACCGTTCAAAAATGAATGAGCGAATTTTATCACAGGAAAATTTAGTGATGAAACGACTTTATAATCTTGACACAAACACCTATGCGGATGGTGCGCTTAATTCAAAAACAAAAGAAATGCTGGGCTTGGTTGCCAGCATGGTTTTAAGATGTGACGATTGCATAAAGTATCACTTAGAACAATGCAAAAAAGCAGGGGTAACCACTGATGAAGTGTTTGAAATTTTTTCTGTTGCCAATATTGTTGGAGGAACTATTGTTATTCCGCATACGCGCAGAGCGGTTGAGTTTTGGGATGCGCTCTAAATAATAAAACCGTTCCTCCTTACGAGGAACGGTTTTGCGTATATAATTTATTTCTACTTTTCTACAAACTCTTTCACCTCAGGCTGATGCTCAGGTAAAACAAATCCTTTATCGCCAACAACCAAATTACGCGTAACAGTTTGTCCCTTTTTAATGGTTATGTTACCGGTATTAAAACTCATAGTATCATGCGTTACCGTAAAACTGTAAACGCCTGGCATACTGCTTTCTTTGGGTATTTGTATGTAGAGGTCTTTTCTGCCGTTTATATCTGTTATTACAAAATTGCTCGTTTCATCCTGCATGACTCTTACATGGCTTACCGGCATTCCTTGCTCAGTAGTAGTCAATATGCGCAGCTTAGTATGCCTTGTTAACGGCTGTAGTTTTCTTGCTTTTTTATAGCCCCTGTAATAGTCAATATTTTTTTCTTTAAACTGCATTCCTGTCGTATCTCCCTCATTGTACAATAACATCATATTGGCACGCAACAAATCCTGCACGGCATTTCTGTTAACATCTACCTCATCATGCGATACTTTAGGGCTGCTTACTATTTCATTAAATTTTCCGAGGGTTTCTGCCCACAAGTCCGTTACTTCTTCAGTAATATTATACGCTGTTAAATTATCAAGTATAGGCACCACGTTAGCTATTGCCGCCTGCACAGTGCCTATAAGCGTGTTATCTCTTAATTTTCTTAAAGCACTTGGTGTTGTTTTCATTTTTGCGGCAAGTTCAATGTCACCCGTTTTAACTGAATAAGCATAAACAGCCTGCATCACCAAAGCACTGGTTTGCACCAAAGAGTTTTTATAAACTGCTTTTTGATCTGCCACACCTGTTACAGGGTCGTTAATGTTTCCTTGCAATGTTGCTATCTCTGCAAGATTTGCCTTTATCAAATTAATTAAAGCAAAAAAAGCGGCTACACTTTGTGTTACCGCTAAATTTGCACTATTTAATGCAAACGATACTACCGCCTGCATCATGTTCTGGTGTGCAGGGCTAAACCTGCTGTCTGCTTTTAACTGTTTCATTGTTTTTTGAGTTTTTGTTTTGTTATTATTTAATGTAAAGTGTATAATTTAGTATGGAGGTAAGCATCAAATTGCAAGAACTATTCAATATTTTTTAAAAAATCAGCAAGTTTTATTTGATAAAAATCGCAGATACGTTTTAGCGTTGTAACGCCTATGTCAATCTTCCCCCTCTCAAGCCTGCCTATATTAATTCCTGTTTGCAGGTAAACATGCTCTTGAGTATAATTTTTTTGGTTACGACAGTATATTAGTTTCAGAGCAATATTTTTTATAAGCTTGTTGTCTCTTGATTTCAACAATGCAAACAAGTGATTTATAAGCAGGGTGGTCAAAGACAACTATGTCTTTTTGTTTTAAAGTTATTGTATATATTAATGCTAATAACTTTTAAGCGCTCTTCAGTTGAATTACCCTAGGACCTTCTATTAATTTACGGCAACAAAAGGCATTTTTTTTGTTTATTAAAAAAAATAAACATATTCGCATTACGTTAATCAATGCTTTTACAATTAAAACCGTAAAAGTGAAAACCTGATAAAAAAAACAATACCTCAAACCTTTGTATCCATGTTAAAAAAATCGCAATCATACTTGATGTGAGTTCTGGTGTTTTTAACGATCTCCTCTTAAATTATTTTAAAGATATTCAATCTACTTCAAAATTAAATTACACCTTTAATTGCGTAAGCGGATTGGTAAATTATAAAAGCAAATCTCCCAATGCCATACTAATCATGCCGGTTTTTACAGAACAAGGCTTACTTCAGAAACTAAAACAATTAAAAACAGAGCATAACTATCTCAAAATTGTAGTCTTTTCAAATTTTACTGAGGCTGATTTTATTGGTACACTTTACATACATGGTATTCATGCGCACATTTCTTTAAACGATAACATTTCCGAACTGCTAAGTGCAATTGAAAGCCTTATGCAAAACAAAACCTACCACAGCCATTATACCGATAAACTAATTTCAGATTACTACACCCAATCTCAAACCAAAACGCCCGTAAAAACCACTGAGCCTCTTACGCCTGCCGAAAAAATTGTTTTAAAACATTTATGTAATGGATTAACAAGCCCGCAAATTGCCGAAATCCTTTTCAAAAGCAAGAATACCATTAACACCCATCGCAAACACATTTACAATAAAACCGGCTATCACAATATTTCCGATTTGCGTATTTGGGGATATAAAAACAACATCACTTTCGATTAATATTCGGGGTAAGATGCTGGAAAATATTCATACCTCAATTCCCTCCCTTTCGGGGAGGGTTAGGGTGGGGCTTTTTTCCTCACCTGTTCAGGTTAGACCCTTCTCACCCAATCAGGTGATTTTATCTCACCTCTTCGGGTGATTTTTTAAAGCCTCCTACTTTTCAATAGAAGCAAATTTTCAGAGGCAAACCTATTTCAAAAGCATACCGCTTTCTCATTTCAAACATTCAGCCAAACACTTTTCACTCTTCTTTTTAAATTTTTTGCATAATACTATTGCAAAGAATCTCAGTAAACATTTCGCCTAACATCAAACATATAAATCTGTTATTATGAAAAAACTACTCCTGATTTTAGCAGCAACAACCTTTATCTTTAATAAATCCGTTGCACAAACCGTAACACTTACAGCCAGTAACTACAATGGTTACAACATTAATTGCTTCGGCAGCCAAACCGGCACCATAACTGCTACAGTAACCGGAGGCACTCCTCCTTACACATACCGTTGGAGCAACAATGCCACCACCAACACATTAAATAATATACCTGCCGGATATTATTCTTTAGAGGTGGACGATGCCGACCCTTTCACAGATGTTGTAATTGAAGAAATTACACTTACACAACCCGAACCACTAAACATGGGAGAAATGTTGCCATATAATTACTTAAACGGATTTAACGTAAGTGCTTATGGAGCATGTAATGGCAGCATAACCACCTACATTGATGGAGGCGTATTGCCCTACACCTACCAGTGGGAACCCGGTCAACAAACGGTTTTATCACCAACGAATTTATGTGCCAACGAAAATATTTTAATTGTTACCGATGCCAATGGCTGCCAAATAAACCAAGGCATAAGCCTTAGCGAACCCGAACGCGATGACTGGACCATGAACGGTAATTACAACAGCAACCCCGCTACACAATTCATAGGCACACTTGATAATAAAGACTTAACTTTTAAAACCAACAATACAGAGCGCTTTAAAATAATGGCAAATGGTGATATTAAAGTAAACAGCTTTGCAACCACAGGCGACAAGGTAATCATGAGCAACAGCAGCGGTACTTTATTTACCAAAACAATTGTTACCATCCCTGTTACAACATGCCTTGATCCCTTCACCTTTATGTGGCAGTACAAAGCCAATCCTGTTCCCGGCATAGCAGGTTACGCATACACATGCTGGAATCAGGTAGGCATAGGTACCGATGACCCTCAATCCAACCTCGGAGTTAAAGGCAGCGCACGTTTTTTCAATTTCAATAACCACAGCAAATATGTAGATGTGGGCAACGATGGATTAAATGGAATGATTAACAGCACCGATGATATTTTAATCAATCATTACTCCGGCAAAAATGTAACCATTGGCGGTACGGGTGGCAATTCCAATCTTGATGTTTGGGGAAAAGTAACAGCTGGTGGTTTTAAATTAAATGGTGTTGGTGCCGGTTTGTTAAGTGTTGATGCCTCTGGTGATTTCACAACCACACCAATTGGTAATACAGGATTAAATTTATGGAGCGCTATTGGTAATGATATTTATAACACTAACTCAGGTAATATTGGCATCGGTTCAGCAAGCGGAATTGACAGAAAATTAGTTGTTGCTGGTGAAGTAAGAATACTTGCCGATGCCAATGATGCCAATAATTCCATCGAATTTAAATCCAATAATGGCATTCCTACACGCAGAGGGTTTAGTATTGGTCAGGATGTATCTGGAAGCGAAGATGGTTCGTTTAATTTTTGGATTCATGGTTGGCAAAATACCCCTGCCGGAGCGTCTTCTTTTAATTTTAAGAACTCCGAAAATGGAGGTACCATGATGTCTATTAAACATGATGGTAAAATAGGGATTAATACCACTGAGCCATCAGAGGCTTTTCAAATAGGAGATAGATTTGTTATTCATGATGGAGGAAGTAAAGTTATTGGTTACAATTACAAATACTATGGTGGAGATAAAAAAATAGTTGATGGCTTTTCAACTGCTATTTATTTCACTGCTAATGGCGATATTGAATTTAAGACCAGTGAAAATTTAATAGCTAATTCCTCAATACTATGGGCAAAACCGTTAAAAATTTTTAATGACGGTTATGTTTCCATCGGGACAGATACATATGATCCTGATTACATTTTAAATGTTTGTGGTAATATTAAAGCAGAAAAATTTTTAATTGATGCTGATTGGTGTGATTATGTTTTTGACAAGGAATATCCATTAAAATCAATTCCTGAGTTAGAGGACTTTATAATTAAACATAAACACCTTCCTAATATACCATCTCAAAAAGAAGTCGAATCAAAGGGTATAGAAGTGAGTGAAATGCTAAAATTACAAATGGAAAAAATTGAAGAGCTATCTTTGTATATCATCGAATTAAATAAGGAAATTAACAAGTTAAAGATATTGTCAAATAAATCACTTGAAAGCAAATAGCAATCTTTTATTTTGTATGGTATTATTTTCAAAATTCCTGAATGTAAGTGTTTACGCGCAAGCAAAATACAACAAATCAATTGGGCTAATGCTTAACTTTGAAAAAAGCAGCGCAAGCGGAGGATTTTTAACATTCTTCTTTAATGATGCTACCACAAAAAGCAAATATGGAATTAATCTTAACTACTATAAATTTAGCAATGGTTTTAACAATTCACACTTCAAATCATCTTTAAACTATAATTACAAAATAATACATACAAAAAAAATATTAAGCATAGATGCGGTTGCAAGTTTGTCTTATGTAGAATTCAAGTATCATAGAAACAACCTTGTTCCGAAAAGAGAGAAAGGAGTATCTGTAACAATTGGACCTCGGCTTGAAGTTCCCTCGAACACTCGTTTTTCTTTAGGGGCTGAGTGTGGTATAGGTCCTTATTTTTATTATACATATAACGAATTCAAGTTGAAAAGAAACGGAGCAATTTATCAAGAGGTTAGATTGCCCCCATTTTATCAAACTGGTTTTTTTGCTTACTACAATTTATACTTACAATTCAAATTCAATAAAAATGAAAATGACTAATTCTCTGTTATTAATTTCATTGCTATATGTAAATTCTGCTATTGCTCAAAGTTTATATAATTATATAGATAATGGGAATTTTGAATCATATCCATCATCAACTGTATCTGATGACGGTTTATCTGGAATATTTACCACAGATTGTAATATACCATCTAACTTTCTTGCTTGTGACGGCATAGATTTCAAGAATATTGCTAACTATAATGGTCCATTTGGCGTTCAGGTTAATTCAACAGCTTACATGCCTTTTATGACACCTGAAAGCTTTTATGGAAAGCAATATCCACATTCAGGTAATAACTATGCAGGGGTTTTTGTGAGAAGAGAAGGGAGTGGTGGATGCTTTCCAATAGGCTGTGGATGGACGGGTCCACCAACTGCCGAACGCGGAGAGTTAGCTATGAAATTTAAGCAGCCCCTTCAGGGTGCTAAACGCTATGTTTTTGAAGGATTTTGCTCAAAAATGGACGCAAATTTCATTTCTCGAAGGCCAGATATAAGAATTTATATTTCTGTCTCTCCAAACATTACTGCATCTTCAATTTGCATTGCAAAATGGGAATTCTCTAATGATGGCAAGCCAAATGACATAAACTGGGAGCGGGTGGTAACAGATTTTTACGTGCATTCTGGAACAAACAATTTTGAGTATATAATTTTTAAGGCAATAAATAAAACTCAAGGTAGTCTTGCACCATTTTTTACAGGATTATTTATAGATGATGTTGCCATTTATGATCATTGTACTTATATTAACCCTATTTACAATTCACACTGTTCACGTTTAGTAGGAAATTTTTCAATTTACTCTCCGCCCTCTATGGACGAAAACTATGAATGGAGAGCATATCCATCAAAGAATATTACTTCAATATCTTTATCAATCTATCCTTTTGGGTCTCAAAGTTTGGTGTATCATAAAACTTTTTCTTGCTGTACTGGAATTGATTTAATTAATTGGAATGGAAAGACAAATGCGGGAGGGGGGACAGCTTCACAATGGTATAATGCCTATATTGATGTGGCGGATGACTGTAATACACATCAATTTATAAGGTCTTTTTTTAAATTCAATGATGCAACTACTATAAACATGCAGCCCGAAATGTTTGTTAGCAAATGTGATTACTACCAAACATGCATACCACTTTTCTTTCCCTGTTGTGAAGATGATTTAACCATTTCTAACGTAACATTTGATATGCCAGGTGGTGCTGTAGATTATAGTGTTAAGCGCGATCTTTATATTGGTCCTAATGTTTCAGCAACGCTAAACTCTCAGATCACATTACAATATGGAAATAATCTTTACTTTGTAGGAAGCACTCTGTCTCCGGCAACAGTAATCATGAGCCAAGTTGCTTGCCGAGTTACAGAAGATAGTAATAGGGATGAAAGACATGTTGATTGCAACTCAGATAGCGTAGATTTTTATTGTCCCGCTGACGCTCAATCAATTTCATGGCTTATGAATGATTCTGTAGTTGGAAATGGTAAATCACTTAAAATTAAATTCACCAAAATCGGCAGGTACATTATTCAATCTCAGTTTTTAAATTTTCAGGGAGAAAAAATTAACATGTCAAGCATAGTAAATGTTAATGAATGTAATACTGAGGGTAAAGATGACTACAATACGGCATTCAATAGAATTAATTCCAAATCTTCAATTAAAATCTGGCCAAACCCGTTTGATAAGGAAATAAATATTTTACCACCTATCATCAATAAAGTTGATTATGTTTATCTTTACAATTCTCAAGGCAAATTAGTAAATAAGTTTACAGAAACCTCACAGGGCTCAACTCTAAAACTTAGTTTTAATGAGATGCCGGAAGGAATATATTTATTGGGAATTTATTATAATGGCACATTCGAGTATACAAAAGTTATTCATAAAAATGAATAGTAAAAGGAAAATTTCAATCTCTGCCTTTTATTCAGTTGTATTCTTACTCTGCTTCAATCAAGCATTTCCTTCCATTTTTACTACAATAAATGAAGGAAATTTTAATAACCCATTTGTTTGGCAAAACGGACAAATACCATCAACATCAGCCAATGACACAATAATTATTAACAACTGTGTTAACTTTACCTCAGATATATTTGTATCCGGCAATACCTGCTTTGTAATTAATGCCAACGGATTTTTATGCGGACATGAAGATATTTTTGTGTCAGGCTCTTCTGTATTTGAAGTTTTCGGAAAAATAAATTATGATACCCTCCATGCCACAAGCGGACATTTAAACTTTGATAATAATGGACAACACAACAATGGGGCTGTAATTATAGTAGGAGGTACTGCAACAATTACCGTCAACATGTTCAATAAAACCAACTTCCCTTACACATGTCCATGTACAAACACATCAATCCAAGAGTTAAACACAATCCCAAATACGTTCCTTTATCCTAACCCCACTACCAGTTTAGTTAATATTAAATACCCTAACAAAATTTCCTCCACAACAATTTTCAATACTTCCGGAAAAATAATTTATAAATCTAATACCAACATACCATCCCAACTAAATTTAACCCAACTTCCTTCTGGCATTTTTTACATCAAAATGCAATTATATTCAGGGCAAACACTCACCGAAAAACTAATCATTAATTCTTCCCACTAACATTATACGTCCAAACACCTGCAGGTCACGTTCACCTGCTGGGTTTAATACGTATAACCACCACGTTAAACTAAATCCACCACCCCACTTTTCCTATCGCAAAACTTAAAATTTTAAAGCCCCTCAAACCCTTATAACATTACCATCCTAAGCGTATAAGGTTACCCGCATCTAAATTCAAAAAAACCGCTTACCAATTTTATAATTTATGAGCACAACAAACTCTTGCCTTATTCTGCAAAAGAATTTTCAATTTTTGTAAAAGCTATGAGGTAATAAAAAGTTACCCTGTAACGTCCCTTTCAAAAACTCGTTTTTCTGCCTATTCCCTTCTCCTTGCGGAGAAGGTGCCTTAAGGGACGGATGAGGCGGAGAGCGATCAGAGAGAGAGTTCAACTACGCTACCCCTTCCAATAAGTTACACCAATTTCTTACATCACCTTACACCACCTTGCACCTTACGTAAGGTTGTATTCATTTTTGCTGTAACCTTTTTCAACTTGCTCATTTTCAATTATCATTTACATAAATGTTTGTCCGTAATGCTTACTAAACATCAGTAATTGCACAAATCTTTACCGGTAATACACACTAAACATTAAAATACACTCAAAAAATATAAAGAAATGCACGTTAGAGATTAAGAAATGAAAAAAAAACTTGAGCCTTCTTCAAAAAAGATGGAGAAATGAAAACCAATTCGTAAGCAATACACCTAAAGTTCGGGAAATGGAAATTAGAGATTGAGAAACAATAATTAAAGATGGAGAAATGAAAATAAAAGATGACGCTATTACCGTTCAACATCAAGAAATGATAAGTAGAGATGAAGAAATGGCAGTTACTCCAAAAGCATTAATAATTAGACATAAAACATCGCGCATTAATCCTTTAGAAATACAAGTTAGTTTCTCGGAAATCCAAAGAAAAACTAAGATGCGCGACTTATTATTTTTTTGATTGAAATTTAAACAGGCTCTTTATCAGAATTTTTATTTCCAACTCACCTCAACCATCACCGGCAAATGATCGCTTACATAATACTTTCCATCATTATCATCTGCAATTAAAAAGTTTGAGGCTGAAAAATTGGTAGAGTAAAAAATATAATCAATCCTTCTGCATATTTTTCCTTCGGTTGCAAAACCTGTAAACGTGCATTTGTTTTTTCTTTCATCCTCATAAAAGGAATCCGCCAGTTTTGGATATGGAGAGTTTACAATTACGCTATATGCTTTACTGCCCGGTTCGCAATTAAAATCTCCGGCTAAAACAACAGCCTGTTTCCTTGCATACTTTTTAATCTTTTTTAGAATAAGTTTAGCACTCATCAGCCGTGCCATATCGCCTATATGATCGAAATGAGTATTAAAAACAAAAAACACTTTTCCACTGCTTTGTTCTTTCAGCTTAACGTATGTGCATATTCTGGTAATTGCTGCATCCCATCCAATACTTCCGGCCGAATCAGGTTTTTCAGATAGCCAGAAGGTGTTACCCTCAATAAATTCAAATTTTGCTTTGTTATAAAAAATGGGAGAAAACTCTCCTTTCTTTTTACCGTCATCCCTGCCAACTCCGCAGTAATTAAAATCAGGTAAAAAACTCTGTAAGTCGTTTACCTGGTTGCTCAATGCTTCCTGAAAACAGGCAACATCAGGAGAATATTTTTTTAAAAGCGCCTTCATTTTTTCCTTTCTGTTGCTCCATTGATTTATACTATCACCTGCATTGTCATATCTTATATTATAGCTCATTACTTTAAACTGAGCCTGTGTTTTAACAACACTAAGTACAAGAATAAAAGAAATTAAATATTTCATTGCTCAACTAAATTTTGCTGACAATATTAAGAAGCTACTTAAATAAAGCCTCCATTGTATAACATTTGCAGTAAAAAGCTCAATTAATAAATTTTTCCTTGACGCAGACCCGTACCGAAATTTAGGAACTTCAGTGTACAGCTAAGAAAATTACTTTTAAAATTCTCACTAATATGGTTTTGCAGCAACCTATAAGTGAAAATCATAAAGCGAGTGCTTTAATTATTTATTTAAATCTGTGAATCTGTGTCAAAAAAAATAAACATAAACAAGTTTTTAGATAAATTTGAAACTGTTTCTAGCCTTAAAATTAAGTTGAAATGAAAGCGTACAAATCTTTGCTTAATATTTTGCTTATCAGTTTAATCATAAAGCCAAAAAAGAAAGTAAATACTACCTTCGCACACATTAAATAGCAAAGCGGAATGAAAAGAACGCATATAGCGGCAATAATATTAATAGCAGTTGCTTTGGGAGTGATAATCAGTACCATCAGCAGCAGTAGCACTTATGAAAGTTTTACTGTTGCCTCTCAAAAACAAGGAAAAATTTTTCATGTAGTAGGTAAATTAAACAGGGCAAAACCTTATGAATATCATCCCGAAACCAACGCCAATATTTTTTCATTTTATATGTTCGATAACCAGGGCGTAGAGCGCAAAGTAATTTTGAACCGTGCCAAGCCACAAGATTTTGACAAGAGCGAACAAATAGTAATTATTGGAAAAATGCAGGATAGCGAGTTTCTTGCAAGCGATATTCTTTTAAAATGCCCAAGTAAATACAATGGTGAAAAACCATTGGCGAAGAAATAATTTTTCAAATACTTTTTCAATAAATGATAGAATACGTTGGCGAGCAGTTGATTTTTGGTAAAATTGGAAACGCCCTTGTTTCAATTTCTTTTGTTGGCGCTTTGTTCGCCTCAGTGCTTTATTTTTTGCACTCACGGAATCAAGAAAAAAATGAATTGAAAAAACTTGCCCGTGGCTTTTTTACCGCACATTCCATAAGTGTATTCGGCATTTTTTTCATGCTCATGTATTTAATATTCAATCATCGTTTCGAGTATTATTATGTGTGGCAACATTCAAATACTATTATGCCGATGCGATATATTTTTGCCTGTATTTGGGAAGGGCAGGAGGGAAGCTTTTTACTCTGGACTTTATGGCACAGTGCAATAGGTTTTTTTCTTATCCGCAACCTGGGCAGATGGGAGTCTCCGGTTATGTGGGTAATATGTATTGTGCAGGCTTTTCTGGCGAGTATGATTTTGGGCAGTTACTTTTTTGATTATAAAATAGGCAGTAACCCATTTACACTCCTGCGCGAACATCCTGATTTTGCTAACCTCCCTTTTGTGCAAATGCCCGATTACTTAGCAAAACTCAATGATGGCAGAGGTTTAAATCCGTTGCTGCAGAATTACTGGATGGTTATACATCCACCAACTTTGTTTCTGGGGTTTGCCGCCACTGTTGTGCCGTTTGCATTTGCCATTGGCGGGCTAACAATTAAAAAAACTACTGAGTGGATAAAGCCTGCAATGCCGTACACACTTTTTGCGGTAATGATATTGGGGCTTGGCATTTTAATGGGCGCTGCCTGGGCTTACGAAGCATTAAGTTTTGGCGGATTTTGGGCATGGGATCCGGTAGAAAATGCATCGTTGGTTCCGTGGCTTACATTGGTGGGGGGCTTGCACGTAATGCTCATTTATTTAAAGCGGGGGCAAGCAATTATCAGCGTGTATGTTTTAATAGTTATTTCTTTTCTGCTCATTTTATACAGCACTTTCTTAACGCGTAGCGGAATACTGGGTGAAAGTTCTGTACATGCTTTTACTGATTTAGGTATGAGTGGTCAGTTGCTTGTTTACATGTTATTTTTTGTTTTGCTTGCTGTGTTTCTTATCGCTTTCAACTGGAAGCACATACCCAAAACCTCTACTGATGATTCCTTTACATCACGCGAATTCTGGATGTTCATTGGGATGTTGGTACTCGTTATTTCTTCAATTCAAATAACCTTTACCACGTCTATTCCTGTTGTAAATAAAATATTCAACACAAACTTTGCTCCACCAGCCGATGTAATTGCTTACTACAACTCTTGGCAGGTTCCAATAGCCACTGTAATTTGCATATTAATTGCCATTGGGCAATTTTTTAAATACAAAACATCTGTCGGAAAAGAAGTATTAAAAAAGCTATTGTATTCCTTTGTAGCCGCTGCTGTAGCCGCATTAGCCTTCCAGTTGTATTTTTCGTTTGATCATTTGCAACATATACTTTTATTATTTGCATCGTTGTTTGCACTTTTTGCAAATTCCGATTATCTGATTCGTACACTCAAGGGAAAAGTAAATTTCAGTGGCGCTTCCATAGCACACATGGGCTTGGCGCTGTTGCTGCTTGGCGCATTGGTTTCAAATGCTAAGAGCTACTACATTTCTCGCAATATTTTAAATATTGATTTAGGAAAAGATTTCCCTAACAACGAAAACATAATGATACGCCAGGGTGACACCCTTAAAATGGGCGATTATTATGTAACCTATAATGGTAAATTTAAAGAAGGCGTAAATGTGTTTTTTGATATTGACTACCTCACACACAACAAACTTAATAACTCTTACAAAAAGGAATTTACCCTAAAGCCTATCATTCAACTAAACGAGAGAATGGGCAACGCAAGCGAACCTGCCACAAAAAGATTTTTAGGTAAAGACATTTATACACACATTACTTATGCCGACATTGAAGCAATAACCAACGAAGCTACTGCCGATGAATATACCAAACCTAAAAGCTACGATATTAAACCGGGTGATACACTTATGGTAAGTAATGCCTTTGTTTATTTCCGTGGCATTGATAAAAATGTAAATGCCGATTCTTTGGAATTGCGCGAGGGTGACTTAGCTGTATATGGTGTATTTGATTTGGTAGATGTAAACAAAAAATTTCATCAGGCTAAGCCAATGTTTATGATTAAAAGCAGGCAGTTAATTACTACCAATACTTTTGTTGAGGAGTTGGGTTTAAAATTTCGTTTTACAGATATAAACGTGGATAATGGTAAATTCAAATTTGAAATCTCTGAAAAGAAATCCAACAAGCGCGATTTTGTTATAATGAAAGCTATAGTTTTTCCGCAAATAAATATTTTATGGACAGGTTGTATTCTCCTTGTTGCCGGCTCCTGGATAGCCATGCGTAAAAGATTTAAAGAGAGTTTTAGAGAGTAATTTTTGTTAGTACTTTCAATAGCCAAATTCAAAGTAAAAAACAAACAGGGTAGTTCCGTTTTGCCGGAACAAACCCTGTTATTTGAAAAACTAATCTAAACCAAAAAATAAAGAACGCTATCTTAATTGAAAGTTTATTGGTAATGTAAATATAACTGGAACCTTATGCCCATTTTGCTCACCCGGTATCCATAACGGCATCTTATTTATCGCACGCATGGCTTCATCGGTAAACTGCGGAGCATCTCGCACACCTCTTAACTCATGTACATCCATTACCTCGCCCGTTTCACTCACTACGAACTCTAAATAAACTATACCTTCCTTTTTAATCTCCTTTAAAATTTCAGGATATTTTATTTCATTGCTTAACCATTTTACCAAGGCAATATCTCCGCCCGGAAATTGTGGCATTTTCTCTGCCCATCTCTCGGGCTTTGGCGGATCAGATCGCAATCCACTACCTCCGGATTCTTTACCATCACCCACATCAGTAGAGTCAGAGCCTGTGCCATCTCCACTTCCACCGTTATTAATTTTTTCATTACTAAAAGAAGAACTATCCGTTGCTGCATTATCAGTAGAATCGGTAATAACAGGAACCGTGTTGGTGTTTGGTGTGGGTTTATTCAGAGGTGTTTTTTCCGGAGTAGTTGTATTGGGTTTTTCTTTTGGCGGAAGCACTACTTCTCTCCAGCCAATTTCACCATCGTGTTTAATAACCACAGGCTCTGAAATAAAGGCGCAATAAATTTTATAACCCGAAAAAGTTGCAATTCCTATTCCTGCATAAATGGCTAGCGACCATAAAAAAGCAATAATAGTATTGTCGGCATTTTTTCTGCGAAGCTCGTATGCTCCGTACATTTTGTTTTTGTGCTGAAACAACTGGTTTAACCAGTTTTCAGAATAGATAAATTCTCTTAGCATATTGATTAGTGTTTAGTATTTGGATGTATAACGGAATTGTATTCCATAATATTTTATAAAATGTTTTTCTGACATTAATCTGATAATTAAGATAACCACAGAAAGCTGTTTTTGGTGGTTGCTTCTTTTAAGTATGTTTGTAAACTCTGCTATGAATTTTTTTCAATACCTATTATTATTTGCAACGGTTGCCGCATCGGGCTTGTTGTTTTTTGCTATTAAAAAACCTAATCCGCAAACATTAAAACTGGCGCTTGCTTTTTCAGGCGCTTACTTGTTTGGCATGTGTCTTATTCATTTGTTACCGCACTTATATGAAGGTGCTGATATACACACTGTAGGTTATTTTATACTTGGTGGTTTTATTTTTCAGGTAGTTCTCGAATATTTTAGTGAAGGTATTGAACACGGACATATTCATGTACACAAACACCACAGTAAAATATTTCCTTTAAGCATGATGCTGAGTTTAGGGCTTCATGCTTTTATTGAGGGTATGCCGTTAGAAGGAAATTTTATGAGTCATGACCACGGACATGGAAATGAAACATTGCTTACAGGAATTATTTTACACCATATGCCTGTAGCATTTGCGCTTGCAAGCATGTTGTTCGAATCTGGGTTATCAAAAACATTAACCGGTGCAATGGTTTTAATTTTTGCAGCCATGGCGCCTGCCGGTGCATTGTTCAGCAAATATTTAAGTGCAACAGACGCCTTAATGCTTAGCAGTTACTTCAATAATATTATGGCAGTGGTAATTGGAATTTTTCTGCACATAAGCACCACCATATTATTTGAAAGCAATAACGACCACCGCTTTAATCTATACAAGCTTTTAACTGTTCTTGGAGGAATGGTGCTGGTGATATTGATTGGATAAAGTATCACCAACTAAAAATAGATTTCTTTTTTTCTTTGGGAGAAAGCAATGCAGATTCAAGCGCTACTTTAAAGTCATCAATGGTTGCATATCGGCTTTGCATTCCTGATTGAAGGGTTTGAATGATTTCTTCCTCGCTCAATTGCGAAGGCGGCAAACGGAATACATTTTTTGCGGTAGCTTTTTTTATTATTTCAAAAACAGCAGGGCTTATATTTCCATTTTCTTTAAGTGGAAGATTAAGTTGCATTTGCATAATCATTTCGGGATTAATATGCTTGTAAGCATAATCGCCAACAATACATTCGTATAAGGTTACTGCCAAACTGTAAATATCTGATTGGGCATTTATCAGTTTACCGTAGTTGAGCAACTGTTCGGGTGGAGAATAAATTAATGCAAATGGCGATTGCTGATTTTCTATATAAGTATCGGGTGTTTTAGCTAACCCAAAATCTAAAATTTTTATTTCGGGATTAATGAAATTGATATTTCCTCTCTGTGAGTTCACAACCATGACATTATCTGGGCGTAGATCACAATGAAAAATATTGTTGTAGTGAAATTCTCTTAATGCATTGCACACTTCTATAATTCCCCTGATAAAAAACTGCTCTCGATTTTTAACGTGTTGCCTGCTCAAAGTACGAAGTGTTACTCCATCAATAAATTCTTTAATAATATAATATCCGGTTTCATCCTTCCATGCATCCAACAAAGAAGGAACGTTTTCATTGTCAATTCCTGTTATACATTCTTTCTGGAAGCGAATGCTTGATCGCATATCATCATCGGCACTCAGTTTTTTAATTACAACTTTTTGTTTGTCTTCAAACCTTGTTGCAATATACACACTGCTGAACTTGCCCCGCTCTTTTAAAACCAAACTGCTGTTGCCTGGGTCAAATAAATAAGTGGCAATTTTGGTTTTGAGAACCTGCATTTAGCTTTTTAATTTTTTTATTGCATCGCTTGGATTGGAAGCAGAAAAAACTGTATTACCAGCCACCAATACATCTGCACCAGCTTTTTTTAGTTTCTTGTAATTTTCAAAATCGACTCCGCCATCAATTTCAATTAACGTTTTTGTTTTACGTTTTATTATCAGGTTTTTTAATTCTGAGATTTTGCGGTAAGTATTTTCAATAAACTTCTGTCCTCCAAAACCGGGGTTCACGCTCATCATGCAAACCAAATCCACATCAGCAATAATATCTTCCAATAAATGAATGGGTGTATGCGGATTAATGGCAACACCTGCAAGCATACCCTCAGCCTTAATCGCGCCCACAGTTCTGTGTAAATGAGTACACGCTTCGAAATGAACACTTAAAACATGAGCGCCACATTCTTTAAACGTTTTAATATAACGGTCAGGGTCAACAATCATCAGGTGAACATCTAACGGTTTGATTGCAATTTTATGAATGGATTTTATTACCGGCATTCCAAAAGAAATGTTGGGCACAAACACACCATCCATCACATCTAAATGAAACCAATCGGCTTGCGAATTATTTACCATTACCACATCATGCGCAAGATTGGCAAAGTTGGCGGCAAGTATTGAAGGAGCAACTATCATAAAAAGTATGAGTTTAAATGTAGAGATTACTAAAGTAAAGATTTAACAAAGTTGAAGTAATGAGAGAAACAAATTAAAATTAATTAAAAGTGTATCTGAAAGAGGATTGCTGGAGAATTGCTGTGTTTGTAAAGTTGGCGCTTTCGGGTAGGGAATTATAATCCACCATTGGTCGGAGTTCGTAACTGATATGAAGTTTTTTCCAGAATTCTCTCTTGTTCCCGGTTCTCCAATCAACACCCGCAATTAAATAACCTGCGCCAGCAACACCTAATTTGTTTCTAAAGGTTTCTCTGCTGCTTTTGTTTTTCGATTCATAGTAAACAGGGTATTGAACAGGAGCGTTTATGGATTCAGTGTAGCTGTAAAAAATTTCAGTTCTTGGATTAACAGATATACCTAAATTTAATCCAGCGCCACCAAACAAAGACCAACGACTAAACGGATTAAGCCTGAACAAAATATTTGCTGTAAGCCTTATTTGCTCAGCGGTGTACTTCATATTGTAGTTAGTGGTTTTTATTGAGTCAACATAAAATTCTTCCCCTGTTTGAGTTGATAAAAGCGTATCAAATCTAATTACATCTTCATGGCTGTAGTATTTGCTTACTTTAATCCCTGATTGATAAGCAAATCCCAAACGAAATTCCCTAGAAAGTTTTTGTTTTTTGTCCTCGGTTTCCTTTCGGGCAATGCCAATAGTTACTTCAGATAAGGTTTGCGTTTCCAAAGCATCTTTATAAAAATTATTATAGTAACCACCGTTTGCATTAAATCCGGAAAAATCTGTTTTCAATAATTCCGATTGAGGTGCAAGTTTTTTAAAATCATTTAACGATAAACCTAATTCAGTATAGGAATATCCCCCAAAACCAAGATTTATGTCAGAGATTGTAAATCCGGGTTTATCCAAATCTTCTTGAGCAGAAACGATTTTAGTGAAAAGGGCGAATGCAATAAATAAACTTAAGGAGTTTACATTCTGTATCATAAAATTCACTTTTTTTCTTTAATTAATTTTTCCAAAGCAAACATTTCATCACGCAGACGAGCAGCTTCAATAAAATCTAAATCTTTTGCAGCCGTTTCCATTTTCTTTCTTGTGTTGTTTATTGTTTTTTGCAATTGGTCTTTGCTCATATAACTTACAACCGGATCGGCAGCAATGGTAGTTGTTTCGGGTTCGGAATATGCCGCATACTTATCACTACGCGCTTTACTTACTATGGTCTGACCCATAATTTTTTCTTTGCTTCTAACGATTTGCTGAGGTGTAATATTATTTGCTTCGTTGTACTTTAATTGTTTTTCTCTACGCCTTTCGGTTTCTTCCATAGTCTTTCTCATGCTTTCAGTAACCTTATCAGCATAAAAAATAACCCTACCGTTTACATTACGTGCAGCGCGTCCTGCCGTTTGTGTAAGTGAGCGATTGCTTCTCAAAAAACCTTCTTTATCTGCATCTAAAATAGCAACAAGAGAAACTTCAGGCAAATCCAATCCTTCTCTTAAAAGATTAATACCAATCAGCACATCAAAAACCCCAAGCCTGAAATCGCGTAAAATTTCAACTCTGTCTAAAGTTTCTACCTCGCTATGAATATAGCGACACTTAATAGAAAGTTTTGTTAAGTATTTGGCAAGTTCTTCTGCCATTCTTTTTGTAAGTGTGGTTACCAGCACGCGCTCACTATTTTTAACTGTGTTTGCAATTTCTTCCAATAAATCGTCAACCTGGTTTATGCAGGGTCGCACTTCAATTGGTGGGTCTAACAATCCTGTTGGGCGTATAACCTGTTCCACAATTACACCTTCACTTTTTTCAATCTCATAATCAGCAGGTGTGGCACTTACGTATATCACCTGCTTTTGCATTGTTTCAAACTCTTCAAACTTTAGCGGACGGTTATCCATTGCGGCAGGCAGCCTGAAACCATACTCAACCAAATTTATTTTGCGAGAGCGGTCGCCACCATACATGGCTCGTAATTGCGGAACCGTTACATGGCTTTCGTCTATCACCATTAAAAAATCATCAGGAAAATAGTCCAGCAAACAAAACGGACGCTGGCCGGGTTCTCTTCCATCAAAGTAACGCGAGTAATTTTCAATACCGGAACAATAACCCAACTCACGAATCATTTCCAAATCATAAGTTGTTCTGTCTTCTAATCTTTTCGCTTCAAGTGGTTTGCCAATCTCTTTAAAATACTCAGATTGCTTAACCATGTCCTCCTGTATTTTCCATATAGCTTTTAATTGCGATTGCGGATTGGTAACAAATATGTTTGCAGGAAATACCGATACATGCTCGTGAGTTTCCATTCGCTTTCCGCTAACCGGATCAATAGACTCAATCTCTTCAATTTCATCACCGTAAAAAGTAAAGCGGTATGCGCTTTCGGCATAAGCAAGGTAAATATCAACTGTATCTCCTTTAACCCGAAAAGTGCCGCGCTTAAATTCAATTTCGGAGCGTGAGTACAATGAAGTAACAAATTGGTGCAGCAATGCATTACGTGCAATTTTTTGTCCTCGTGAAACACGAACAATGCCCGAAAGAAAATCATCGGGATTACCCAAGCCATAAATACATGAAACGGATGAAACCACAATAACATCTCGCCTGCCTGAGAGAAGTGAAGATGTTGTGCTCAATCGCAATTTTTCTATCTCATCATTAATGGCTAAATCTTTTTCAATATAGGTGTTTGTTGTCGGGATAAATGCTTCGGGCTGATAGTAATCGTAATAAGACACAAAATACTCTACTGCATTCTCCGGAAAAAATTGTTTGAACTCTCCATATAACTGCGCAGCCAATGTTTTGTTGTGGCTTAAAATAAGCGTAGGCTTTTGAGTCTGCTCAATAACGTTGGCAACGGTAAAGGTTTTGCCGGAACCTGTTACGCCTAAAAGAGTTTGATAACGCTCATTATTGTTTACACCTTCAGTCAATTGCCTGATTGCTTCGGGCTGATCGCCCGTTGGTTTAAAATCTGAAACTATTTTTAATTGCACGCGGTGAAGTTAATGCTTAGTGGTTAATGATTAATGCTCTATGATGATTAGCGGTTAAAACATAATTTAAAAATAAAAAAGGCAACCTTTTCAGATTGCCTTTCACTCATTTAGTCGGGGTGGCGGGATTCGAACCCACGACCTCTTGCACCCCATGCAAACGCGCTACCGGGCTGCGCTACACCCCGAGTGAGTTATTAGTCAGGATTTAAGCCGAACTAATAACTTTACAAGGAGCGCTTGCATGTGAGGTTGACATCAACCCCGTTAAATGAGCGTGCGAAAATATTATTTTTTTAGTTTATCCCTAATGTTCCTGGACAATACAAAAAAGCATAAACATTTCGTTTTATTAAGGTGTATGCTAAATGCTGTTTCTTTTATCATCTTTGTAAAAAAAGACAATGTATAAATGCTTATCTATTAATTTGCTATTGACATCGCTGTTAATTTCCTATAGCGGATGCAAAAATAATTCTACCGAAGGCAGTTATGATCAAATAAATCAGGATAAATTAAAAGAGAAACTCGTACGAGCTAATAAGGAATATTATTCAAACGAAGATGAAGCCATAAATGATTATGTAACACGCCTGGGCTATAACATGCAAAAAACACAAAGAGGTGTGCGCTATTATATTTTTAATAAGAAAGAAAATGTACGTGTAAAGGGCAAGCAATTAGTAGAGATAAAATATTCGGCAAAACTACTTGATGGAACACTTTGTTACACATCAGACAGTACGGGTAATCTTGAATTTGAAATGGGCAAAACAGATTTGCCGGTAGGCTTACAAGAAGGCTTAATGCAAATGAGCAAAGGCGAAAAAGCATTACTTATTTCTCCCAGCAATCTTGGTTATGGTTTAACAGGTGATGGTGCTTCTATTCCTCCTAATGCAGTATTGGTTTACGAAGTTGAAATAATTGATGTAAAATAAAAATGCCTCAATTGAATGAGGCATTTTTATTTATCAGCTGATGAGTTATCAAATGTTATTTCACCACAAACTTTCCTCTTACAACTTCATCACTTACATTATTCTTCAATTCAAACAAATACAAACCACTATTCATTTTTTCTTTGGTTAATCTAATAGTGGTTTCTGTTGATGAAAGTGTTTCAACTAATTTTCCATCAATACCAAAAATATTCAGCATGAATTGTTCATGCTTTTCATTATCAAATTTTAATGATGCAAAATTCTCAAACGGATTAGGAATAACACTTACATTAAACAAATTGTTTTCTATTTCTGAAATGCCAACGGGTATTACATACACCATGGTGTTAAATGTTTCGTTGGTAATTACAGGCAGGTTAAAATCAAAATAAATATCGGCATCGTTTGTAACAAGCGTATTGTTTGGTAAACCTGTTTTTGCTTTAATGTTGTATCTGATAAAGCCATGACTCTCTGGCTCGTTTACATTGCTATCTGGCAACAAAATATTGTTAAAAGTAAATTTAAGAACACGTGTTGCCACATTCAGTTCGGTATTCATTGTATGGCTTGCTCCTTTAAGTGTAAACGAATTCAAATCTAAATCTGCATCAATCGTATCGCGTACAATTACAGTGAATGCTGTATCGTTACCGGTGTTTTGAAAGCGAATTAAATAATCAAGCGTATCACCCATTAAAGTATAGTGCTGCGCATACACCCCTTCGGGAGTTGCCGCTTTATCATTGGGGTCAAATGCGCATAATACAGTACCATTGGTAACTCCAGATTGGGTGCTGCATTGAACATTTCCTGAACCATCAATAGCATTAAATACAAGTTTAGATGTATAAGTAGAGCCAACACCGGGCATGTTCATAACAATGTTAGTGGTTTGAGTGGTAAATGGTAGCAGGTTTGTGATGCTCCAAGCTGCCGTATCGCCATTAATGTAAGTAACAGGCGGTGTAGAATTTCCAAAACTAACATTAGCCGATTTTACCACATAAACCCATCCGTTAAATGTATTGTTACCTTGGTTTCTAACTTTTCCATACCAGTAGCCCGAAGAATTACAGCGTGGAGTACCGCTCCAGTAATCAATATCACAACCAAAGTTTCCATAATTTGTGAGTAAACCAAAATTAAAACCACCGGTGGTTGTGCTTACAGTTTGAGTGTATTGTGCAGGGTTGTTTGGTGCAAGGTAATTGTTGTAGCCGGGAACCCATTGTACTGTTTTTGTTCCTGCATTTGTTCCCAGAAAATAATCTCCATTGGAATCCGTAAATGCATAAGTACTATCAGGAGTAAGCAACACTTTTTGGTTTGCCATGCCGGGTTCCAAAGCTCCTTGCGTTCCATTGCTGTCGCTATCTAAAAACACTGTTCCTGTTAAATATAAAGGGGCATTTACAATTTGTATGCATGAGTCAAGAATGTGTGTACCGGCATAAGGTTGGTTTGTGTAAATACGTAAGGAGTAAGTGCCCAAACGATTAGTAAGATTAGGTATGTTAAATTTAAACACAGCCTTATTGGTATCAATGTATGTGTATTGAGGAGGACCTATTGAATAGGTTGGAGAAGTAATCTTAATTATAGAAGAACTATTAACTAATACGTTACTCGGTCTGAAAATTCCTTTATCGCTTGTTACCAAAAAACTTACCGTTTGGCCAAGCCATGCTGTGTCAGGATTAACACTCGTTAATCCATTATAAACAGGAAAATCGTTTCCGGTACTGTTGGCATTTGCAATAGTTATATTAATTGGATTTGGTGAACCGCTGTTTAAGAAAAGGTAATTGTGACTGTTAGCATTATAAGTTATAGTATAGTTGCCATTCAATAAAGGAACGGAATAATTGCCGGATGCATCGGTACCTACAGTACGATTACCCGGGTTGGCTGTAACATATATATTCGAAACTCCGGGCTCACCTGCATCTTTAACATTGTTTTGATTGTAGTCTTTATAAATCGTTCCCTGTGCATATCCATCGGGAGCAATAATGGTAAATGCATTAGGCAGTGTAAGTGTAATGGGTGTGCTAAATCCCGGGCAACAATCATAGTATGTTACACTTAACGAATAAATTCCAACGGGTGCATTTATTGGTAACGATACATCTACATCAGCATGTTCGTCATCAGTTACAGTTAGATAGCCGTTAGGCGGCCCTCCACCTGTAAATAGATTATATGTTGCTGGGCCAGATAGTGTAACATCAACAATTGAATTAGGCGGTGAGCCATTTTGAAACAATGTACCAGAGCCAGTTATGGTTGATACAATTGTAGATGAACCTTGAACCATAGCATTAGGAGTCATGCTTACCAATGATTGTGCAACAACCATATTAGTTGCAAAAAACAGAATAATTAAAATTGATACTTTTTTCATTGTTAATGTATTTTAGTTTCTAATAATTGGTTATTCAATAATAAATTTAAGTGTTTGTTTTTCGCTGCCGGCATTTACAGTTACAAAATAAATACCTGATGGATATTTATTAGCATCAATACTGAACTCATGTGCACCGGCAAGTACGGTTTCACTTGCCAAAGTTTCTACCAATCTTCCTGTCATATCAAACATTTGAATAGAAACAGTTTTGTCATTTGGCAATTCAAAATAAATTTTTGCAACATCATTTGCAGGGTTAGGAAATACTGATGCACTAAACGTTGCAATTTCATTTGCATCACCTTCCGCTGCAAGCCTGCAATTTACAATAACATTTTTATTGCTGCTTTGGTTGATGCATGAAGTAACAGTGTTTAATGCACTTACGCGGTACTTACCCGCAGCCGTGGCAGTAAACTGGTTTGTTGTAGCACCTCCAATATTTACATTATTGTTTTTCCATTGATAAGTAACATTTGCCTGTGGGTTTACACTTAATGTAACACTTTGACCTGCACAGAAAGTAAGCGGACCACTGGCATTAACGGTAACATTAGGATTAGGATTAACTCTAACAGGAATTACACCTGAAATATTGGTGCACCCATTGGAGTTAGTTACCAAAACACGGTAACTTCCGTTAGTTGATGCAGAGTAATTAAATGCGTTAGCACCATTAATATTGATGTTATTTTTTCTCCACTGATAAGTATTGCCAACCGTGTTGTTTGTTTGAAGTTGCACATTCCCGCCACTGCAAAAAGTAGTGTTACCACTGGCACTTATTGGAGCCGTTGGCTGCGATGTGAACACGGTTTTACTTGCCGAACGTTTGGTGCAACCTAAACCGTTTGTTACACTTACTCTATATGTTGCTTGTTGACCGGTTGTATATGTTGCGTTGGTGGCATTAGGTATTATTACATTGTTCTTTTCCCACTGATAAACAAATGTCGGGTCTTGTGCCTGAGATGCAAGCACTATGTTTTGACCTTTACAAATGGTACTGTTTCCTGTTGGTGTAACAGTGGCTACGCTTAAAGAATCAATATGAACGTAAGCGGTTTTTGTAATGGTTGTGCTTCCTGTAATATTAGTGGCTGTTAACGTTACATCATAAAATCCTTTCACCATATAAGTAACTGTTGGGTTAGCTAAAGTGGATGTTGAAGGATTGCCTCCAGGAAACGACCACAGGTAAGATGTGGCAACACCCGATGTAAGGTTTTCAAACGTAATACTCTTTGTTGCGCAAACCCTGTTGTCAACCGAAGCAAACTCGGCAACAGGGGCAAGGTTGGTAACAAGCGTATTAAATGTTTCGTTGGTAATAACCGGAGGATTAAAATCAAAATAAATATCTGCATCATTTTTTACAACTGTTAAATCAGGCACTCCAATTTTTGGTTTAATGTTGTAAACCAAATAACCATGGCTTGCCGGTTCGTTTACATTGCTATCAGGTAATAAAATATTGTTGAATATAAACTTGGTAACGCGTGTTTCAAGATCCACTTCTGTTTTCATTAAATGGCTTGATGCAATTACATTTAATGTTGCCAAATCAAAGTTTGTGTCAATGGTATCGCGTATAAGAACGGTAAATGCTGTATCGTTACCTGTGTTCTGAAAACGCACCAAATATTCAATAGCCTCATTTTTTAAAGTATAGTGTGGCGCATCAATACCAACAGGAGTTGCTCCTTTATCGTTAGGGTCCCACGCACAGCTTACCACAAAAGGGCGAGTGAATTCATCGGTATAAACAACATTACCGGCTCCATCTAAAGAATGCATTGTAGCTTTAACATGTGCAGATTGACCGGCAGATGGCATTAGTAAATATACATACAAATATTGGCTTTGGCATGGTGGAATATTTGTTAAGTACCATGCAATGGTGTCGTTGCTGATAAACGTAGGAGCTATGCCTGATGAGACGTAGCTAACATTGGCAGATTTGGTTACATATATCCATCCATTATAAGGTGTGCTTCCGGTATTTCGGTAATAAACATACCAAAAGTTGCTTACGTTACATCTTCCTGCTCCATAAAGGTTGATTATATCACAGGAATAGTTTGGGTTGGCTGATTTTAGCCCAAAATTAAATCCACTCGTTGTGATTGCTATGTTTTGCGTGTAAGAAGCAACATTATTTGTCTGTAAAAGAAATCCGCTTGATGTTACCCATGAAATAGTTTTTGTACCGCTGCTGCTGCCAAATGTATAATTGCCATTGGCATCACTAAAAGCAAAAGTACTATCGGGCATCAGCAGTATTTTTTGATTAGCAATTCCTGCTTCGCCAATGTCTTTAATGCCATTGCTATCGGTATCAAAAAATACAGAACCGTTTATATATAGCGGAGCAATAACAACATCAAAACATGACGGTAGAATATGTTTTCCTGAATAAGGAGTGGAGGTTGTAACTTCAAGATTATAGGCTCCTAAATATTGAGATCCATTAGGTATTGTAAATCTTATTTGTGCATGATTGGTATCAATATAATTATATTGAATTGAATTTAAAGTGTAGGCTGTTCCGCTTGATTTTCTTAGCCTTGTAGTAGTTCCTAAGTTAACATTTGATGGTCTGAAAATTCCTTTATCGGAATAGACATTTAACCAAATGCTTTGCCCGGCCCATCCCGTATCAGGATAAATGGAATTTAAACCTTTATAAAGCGGAAAATTATTTCCTGTAGAGTTACCACTTGCAATGGTAAAGTTAATTGGGTTAAATGTTCCTGTGGTTATAAAGTAATAATTAGCGGGAGAGTTGTTATAAGTTAAAGTGTAACTTCCATTTGTAAGGGGGTATGAAAATACTCCATTAACCCCCGAAAGGAAAGTGAGGTTACCGGGATTTATGGTCATGCTTACTCCTTGCAATCCCGCTTCGCCTCCATCCTGAATTCCATTCTGATTTGCATCTTCAAAAACAGTTCCCTGCACATAACCATCGGGTGCTAGAATTGTAAACGCATTTGGTAATGAAAGGGTGGTGGTATAAGGCCATGAAACAACGTTAGGATCATAATAAGTAACGACTAAAGAATAAGGACCTAAGGCAGGCGTTGTGCCAACATTAAAAGGAATATCGGCATGTTCATCATCAGTGGTCCAAATGCTCCATATATCACCATAATAAGTGTTAATACCATTTGAAATATATGCTTCGGTAATAGAATTGGGTGGTGAGCCATTTTGAAACCAGGTGGCCGAACCAGTTACTGTTGAGGTAATGTAAGAAGAAGCACCCTGTACCAAAGTATTTGGCGACATGCTTACAAGGGATTGTGCCTTTGCAAAAACACTTACAAAAAGCATAAGAGTAGAAAGTAGTATTTTTTTCATAGTGAAATAATTATAGTAATGAGGATTAAATTAATAAGGAAGAATTAATTATTGGTAATGCTTAAGGCTAATTTCTAAAGCAAGGTAAAAGTATTAAAGCTGAACCCAAAAAAAGAATAGTTTTTAAAAATTATTTTATAAATGAAAAAACCTGAATAAGGTTTTCCCTAATAGGAGCTCCATTTTTTTCTGATATGGAGTCTGCTTTAAGTAAGTCCTTGTAAAATATTTTTTCTTTTGATGGAGTAGGGGTTCCGGCTTGTTTCATTTGATTAAGTGCTGAATCGGCAAGCATCACTAAAAATGTTTTTTTAAAATCCATCATTTTCTCATAAGATGTTTTTGAAACAGACTTTGGGGCAAAATTTTTAAGCGCATCATAAGCTTCGGTAATTTTTCCCTGATTATACTTTAATGCGGATAAATTTAGTTTGCCTTGTGGAAAATCTTTATTAATACTTAAAGCACGTTTGTAAAAACTTTCAGCCTGTAATAAGTCTCCACCTTTTTCCAATACTACACCTGCATCAGAAATTACCTGTACATGATAAGGTGCTTCTTGTAAAGCTTTTAAGTAGAAATCCTTTGCAGTTTCGGTTTTATCATTTAAAAAGTAGGCGGAAGCTTTGTACCAGTTTATAGGCGTGGCGGTGTAACTGATAGGAAAATTTTCTGAATCTATTTTTTGGACATTACTTAACATCAGCTTGTAGGATTTTAGTTTTTGTGCTGATAGTGTATTGTGCAACAGTAATTCATTTTTTATTCGTTGTGCAAATACAGATGTTGCATAAAAATTAACACCTATCAATAGACATAAAACAACTTTAAAATATAGATTAAAATTATTTGTATCAGACTTATTGCGCGAGCTTATGGCTATTATCAAAGCTAGATAAAGCATTAGCATCACTAAGTTAAACGGGCGCTCAGTTGTGTAGCTAAACAAACAAAGTAATGCGTAGGAAAGAACTCCTCCTAAACAAATTAAATAAACACCTGTGTTTTGATTTTGCTTACCAAATATTTTTTGAAAACAAATTCTTAAGGCAAAAAAGAAAATTGCAATAAAGGAAATAAAAGACAATATTCCGTTTTCAGCCCAAAATTGCAAATAGTCATTATGTGCCCTGGTAAATTTAATGGTATCGGCCAATAAATATTTTGCTCCTGAGTATCCATATTTTGGAAATAGAATTTTCCAGTTTGATAAACCGGTGCCAGTAACAGGGCTCTCTTTTATCATCTGCAGGCTATTGCGCCATAAGATTAATCTTTCAAAAGTGCTGTTGTTGTTATTTACACCAAGACCGTCACTTTTTCCTATGGTATAAAAATAGAAAAGAGAAATGCGGCTGTTAATGGTTTTGTTTGCAACGCCAATTGTAATAAGCATAAATGACATTGATGCTACCAATAACCAAACTTTTTTTTTAGAGGGTGTATATTTTTTAATGATTACAATTAAACCAATTACCATTATACCCACTACAAGAGTAATTAGAACACTTGCACTTTTTAAAATTGCAATGAGTAAAACCGAAAATATTATTGCAAATGTAGCCGCTACTTTAAGCCATTTTATCTCTTTTAAAAAAACAAAAGCATTAAGCGGTAAGCACAACAGTAAAAATTCGGCAAGTGTGTTTTTGTTGCAATGGTTTCCAAAAATTGTATAAGTAATGGAAAAATTTTCTTTTCTTAAAACAGCATATTGATATTCCGTATAAATATTCCATGAGGTGTATGCAATAGTTATGCAAGTTGCAACAAGACTGCCTAAAGCCATATCTTTTAATTCAATTTTCTTATAAACAAGCAATAAGAGAATGGTAACTAAAAATGATAGTGCTGTGGTAATTTTTAAAACCTCAAAAAGGGCATCTCCGTTATTAATGGATTTAAAATACCCTGCGAATATTGACAGGGTAAAAATTACCCCACTTAAAAAAACTGGTGTTTTAAAGGAAGATAAAATTTCAAAAAAGTTATTTTTTAAGATAAATAAGCAGGCAGACAAACAAATAATATTAAACACAGCTAAAAAAAACAGACGAGGGGCAAGATCCATGTCTTCTAGTCTTTGACTATGGGCAAATGCCATAACCACAAAAAAGAAAACAAATAGCAATGGAAAAAAATGCCGTTTACCCTTTGTCATTATTGCGTTGAAGTTTTAAAAATGCTTTAAATTTTCGTAGAGCAACTGCTCTATGACTGGTGCTATTCTTTTCCTCATCAGTCATTTCAGCAAATGTTTTTGTATAACCATCAGGAATAAAAACAGGGTCGTAACCAAAACCATTTGTGCCTTTTCTTTCAAATGTTATTTTTCCTTTAACTTCTCCTTCAAAATAATTTATGCTGCCTTTTTCTGAAAAAAAGCAAAGTACAGTTACAAATCTTGCCATGCGTTTTTCAATTCCGGTTAAATTAAAAAGTAATTTATCAATATTATTTTCAGTATTAGAAGGCTCACCTGCATAACGTGCGCTGAAAACTCCGGGCTCGTTATTTAAATAATAAACCTCCAAGCCGCTATCGTCAGCAAGCGAACTCTTATTGGTTAAATCATAAATGTGTTGAGCTTTTATTAAGGCATTTTCATGAAACGTTGACCCGGTCTCTTCAATATCATCACTTATACCTACCTCTTTCATAGGCAACAAAATGCAACTTTTTGGCAATATCTTACGTATCTCTTGAAGTTTATGATTATTAGACGATGCTAAAATTATTTCCATTGCCACAAATAAAATGAATTAACATCCACAAGAAATAAAAAATTTACAAATCATATTTTTTAAAGAGGCTACTTTTATAAATTTACAACATCAACCACCAACTAAAATGCTTAAAAGGATTTTATCAGTTGCAATTGTTTTGCAATTTGTTTTTCAGATTACCAAAGCTCAGCAATGTGTAAATGCGTTTTTCACAATTCCTGACACGGTTTGTTCCGGACAAATACTTCCTATACAAAATACTTCAACAGGCGCAGGCTTAACTTATGAGTGGGATTTTTGCCCAATTGATATGACCTTTCCTAATTTGTTGTCGTCCGCATATACTTTAAACGGATACGGCTTTAGCAGTTTGGATTATTTCAAATTTGTAAAAGACAATAACCTTTATATAACACTTGCTTATGACACAACTAACTCGCAATTTGTAATTGGTAAAAGTGCAATTGATATCACAACCTGGTATGTAAGCGGTAATAGCCCCGTTGCGACCTCATACACAATCGCAGGCAGCCCTAAAGCCAACTGTTTTGATGTAATAAAGGAAGGCAATACGTGGATGGGGCTTGCAGCATACTCTCCGGCAAACAGCTTATCTGTTCTTACTTTTTCTAATGGTTTTAATGGAGCACCAACTGCTTCTGCTCTTTCAGGAATTAGTTCTTTAAATAATCCTGCAAGTATTAAACTTGTTAAGCACAATGGTGATTATTACGCATTTATAACCAACCGGGGAGATAACAGTTTGGTTTGTTTAAATTTTGGCAGTAGCCTCAATAATAATCCTACAATGGTTTACAAAAATTTTCCTGCAGGTGCTAATGGTTTATACGATTTGGATATAATGCCAACCTGCGGTAATGTAGTTGGCTTTGCAAGTAACACCAACTCCGGTGATTTATTAAAGCTGCAATTTGATAACGATTTTTCTATTCAGCCAACTGTAACACCAGTTACGACAACTGCAACATCAACATACGGTTTAAGTATGGCACAAGAAGGCACCAACTACTATGTATATTTTACAGGAAGTGATACGGCTTTTAGAATGAGTTATGCCAATGACTTTAATGCTGTACCTGTTCAAACAAAATACACCTGGGGTTTTCCCGAATTCAGAGATGTAGAAGTTCTACAAGATTCAAGTCGCAACATGTTTGCATTTGTATGTGACTATTTTAATTTTTTTGTTACGCTTCCCTTTCCTTCAACACCATGTTTTAATAATTTATATACAACAGACACAGTGCCTGTTACTGCATTTCCAAATACTGGCACTTTCAGTTTTTCTTTAACAGCACGCGATTCTCTTGGGTCGGTTTCTACTTATAACAAAACTGTAACAGTGGTTAGCGGAAGCGCAACGCCTGAGTTTGCTTACACAAATACCTGTTTTAGTACTACAGATAGTGTTGTATTTACCGACCAATCGGCAGGCGCAACGGGATGGGCATGGAATTTTGGAGATGGCAATTCATCATCACTTCAAAACCCTAAACACAATTATGCTGTAGCCGGAACTTATACCGTTAGCTTAACTATTAATTCCGTTTCAGGTTGTCAGTTTGTAAAAACTAAAACCGTTACTATTAATCCTGCGCCTTTGGTAAATTTTAGTTCAACAATTGAATGTGCAGGTGCTGCAACCCAATTTACCGATTTAAGTTCCATTACTATTGGTGCAATTTCTTCATGGAACTGGCAGTTTGGTGATGGTGATTCTTCTCTCTCAAATAATCCTTCGCATGTTTATTTAACGGGCGGAACATACAGTGCAACACTTACTGCCGCTTCTGACAGTGGGTGTTCTGCAAATGCAACGTTTACGGTTACTGTTAAACCAAAACCAATTGTTGGTTTTACAAGTTCAAACGCATGTGTGGGAGATACTACAAACTTTACCAATACTACAACTATTAGTGATGGCTCCGCTTTGTCTTACCAATGGTATTTTGGTGATGGTGATTCATCACTCTTAAAAGACCCTAACCACTACTATACAGGGAGCGGAAGTTATCCCTTAACTTTAATTGCTACCGCAAGCAATGGTTGTATAGATTCATTAAACTCGACCTTTATTGTTTCAACACCTGCTACACCTGATTTTAATTTTCCTTCAACAAACTGTAGGGGCAACTCTGTGCCTTTTACTGATTTATCAACGGGCGGCATTGTTACCAATTGGCTCTGGACTTTTGGAGATGGGGACAGTTCCACACTCCAAAATCCTTTGCACAGCTACATGGCAAGCGGTATTTATACAGTTACATTGCGTGTATCAATAGGGTCGGCATGTTTTTCTTCTACATCAAAGCAAGTTACAGTAATTGATGGACCAACAGCAGCATTCAGTTCAACAACTGCTTGCCTAAGTGTTGCAACGTCATTTACAAATTCTTCAACAACTCCCTCCGGGCAAACAATTACGATGTATGCGTGGAGCTTTGGCGATGGGAATACTTCCTTAACAACGTCTCCCACTCATACTTATGCAAATTCAGGAATTTATCAGGTTATGCTTACAGTTACTACTTCATTAGGTTGCGTTGATACAATAAGTCAGTCTGTTACAGTTGAGGCGTTGCCTAATGTCTCTTTCTCTTTCCCAAATTTAAAATGTGAGGATGCATTAATACAGTTTAATGATAACAGCACTGTTATAGGAAATGTTATCACAGGTTGGCTATGGAGTTTTGGCGATGGTAATGGCTCTAATAACCAAAACCCTTTATACTCTTTTGCCGGAAACGGAAGTTTTACAGTTACGCTTACCGCAACTTCTTTTGCAGGATGCAGCGCATCTGCACAGCAAGTGGTTCAAATAAATCCTAAGCCCCAGTTTTCGTTTGTTGCTGCCGATGGCTGCCTTGGTAACATAACCAATTTTACATTCAATAATATTTCTTCTTCACCGTTCAGTTATCAATATTATTTTGATGATGGTGGGCAATCATTTATTCAAAATCCGCAACATTTATACAACACGTCTGGAAATTACAGCGTAGTTCTTACTGTTATTGATTCTAACGGATGCTCCGGAACATATGAGGATACCGTTATTATAAATAATATTCCAAATGCATCCTTTTTGCAATTGGGAATATGTCAGAATACTCCTGTTAACTTTACCAATCAAACCACCATCAGTTCAGGAACCATTTCAGGTTATGTGTGGGATTTTGGTGATGGCACATCTAATACTGATGTTAACACTTCGCATACATATACCGCTGCCGGTAATTATCAGGTAATATTGTATGCAACTGCAACTGGCGGCTGTACCGATACTGCAAAAAAGAATATTTCTATTATGCCAGTGCCCGAAGCTGCTTTCTCTTCTACAGGCTTTAGCTCACCCGGTATTTCAAATTTATTTACCAATACTTCCACAGGTGCCACAGGCTATCAGTGGAATTTTGGCGATGGCATTGGCTCATCACTTCAAACAAATCCTTCTTATGCTTATTCAGATACCGGTTCTTATTTTGTAACATTAATTGCTACAAGTAACTTTGGCTGTGTTGATACTGTTTCGCAAAATTTTTCGGTACTTGAGCCTTATATTGATCTTGCCATCAGAAATTTATCTCACACTATTAACAATAATGTTCTATCGATCAACACAGAGTTGTTTAATAAGGGAAATATTGCAGCAAACAATTATAGATTGGAAATAACTTTTGAGGGCGGCAATGTTGTTTTTGAAACTTCTGACGATACTGTTAAACCATCCCAAACTAAAATGCATGCTTTAGAAAATCAGTTTGGTGTTAATCCGCAGTCGATGCCAGCATATTACTGTGTTAAAATTCTAAAGGTAAACGGAGTAAATGATTTTGATGAAAGCAACAACAGTAAATGTGAAGCACTTGCCACCCAGTTTTTATTAGCTGATATTGCTCCTAATCCCTCATCAGATCAAATTACATTCAGTTACTTTTTGCCGTACGATGATATTGTGCAAATTGATTTGTATGATGCACGTGGAAGACAGATAAAACAATTATCTTATAGCAAAAAGAGTAAAGGGCTAAAGCAGGAAACCTATAACATAGTATCACTTGAAAAGGGAGTTTATTTCTGTAAACTAAAATACCGAGATGCAGTCATTGAAAAACGCTTTTTAAAGTTTTAAAGCGAAGGGGAACTCTTTAAAGCTATACCCTTTCAATAATCACTGCGTAGCCTTGCCCCACACCAATACACATAGTGCATAATGCAAACTTTTTATTTTGCAGATGCAGCTCAAGCATAGCTGTTTGTATTAGGCGTGCACCGCTCATGCCAAGCGGATGCCCTACAGCAATAGCGCCACCATTAGGGTTAATGCGTGTATCGTCATCTGCCAATCCCCATTGTCGAATGCAGGCAAGACCCTGCGCTGCAAAAGCTTCGTTCAGTTCAATTACATCTATATCACTCCATCTCAATCCTGCTTTTTGTAAAGCCTTGTTGGCTGCTGCTACAGGTCCTATGCCCATAATGCGTGGCTCAACGCCCACTACAGCCGAAGAAACAATTCTTGCTTTTGGTTTTAAATTAAATTGTTTGGCAGCCTGTTCTCCTGCAAGTAATATAGCGCAAGCTCCGTCATTAACACCCGAAGCATTGCCTGCAGTTACACTGCCACCATCCTTTTTAAAAGCTGGTTTTAGTTTTTGAAGTATTTCTAAAGTCGTATCAGGCTTTATAAACTCATCAACATTTATCTTTTTTGGTTCACCCTTTTTTTGAGGAATTTCTACTGCAACAATTTCCTGTTTAAATCTTCCCCCAGCATTTTTTTTTGCCGCTTTAGCCTGAGAGTGCAATGCAAATAAATCCTGGTCATTACGGCTTATGTTATACAGGGCAGCAACGTTTTCTGCTGTTTCACCCATAGAATCAGTGCCATACATCTCTTTCATTTTGGGGTTTACAAAACGCCAGCCTATGCTCGTGTCAAACATTTGAACATCGCGAGCAAAAGCACTTGTGGCTTTTCCCATAACATAAGGTGCGCGGCTCATACTTTCAACGCCACCGGCAATTATAATTCCGGCATCATTGGTTTGTATCATGCGCGCTGCATTTATAACAGCACTCATTCCGGAAGCACAAAGGCGATTTACAGTCTCTCCCGGAATAGTTACAGGCAAGCCTGCAAGCAACAATGCCATGCGGGCAACATCTCGGTTATCTTCGCCCGCCTGATTTGCACAGCCAAAAATTACATCACCAATTGCATTTACATCAGCCGATGGATTACGGGCAATTAATTCTTTAATAACAATAGCAGCCATATCATCAGGTCTTACCTGCGATAGCGAACCTCCATAATTGCCTATAGGGGTTCTGATTGCATCTATAATATATGCTGCCTGCGTTGACATGATTTTTTATTTTAATAGTTCTTCAATAATTTTTTCTGAACTCACTCCATCAGCCTCAGCCTTATAGTTTCTCACCAATCTGTGTCTTAAAATAGATGTGGCAACAGCCTTTACGTCTTCAATATCTGGAGAGTATTTTCCTGAAATAGCTGCATGACATTTAGCGCCCACAATTAAAAACTGAGATGCACGTGGTCCAGCACCCCATGCAATGTATTGGTTGGTTATTGAGTGTGCTGCCTCTGTTCCGGGTCTTGTTTTAGAAGTTAGTTTTACGGCATACTGCATTACATTCTCAGGCACTGGAATTCTGCGGATAAGGTGTTGGAAGAAAATAATCTCTTCATCGCTTATTACTTTTTGTGCAACGGGAAGGTTATCCGAAGTAGTGTTTTTTACAATATTAATTTCTTCTTCAAACGAAGGATAGGTAAGGAGTACATTAAACATAAACCGGTCAAGTTGTGCTTCGGGCAGGGGATAAGTTCCTTCCTGCTCAATTGGGTTTTGTGTAGCCAATACAAAAAACGGGTTGGAAAGATCGTAGCGTTTACCTGCAACAGTTACTGACTTTTCCTGCATTGCTTCAAGCAAAGCAGCCTGAGTTTTAGGAGGTGTACGGTTTATCTCATCTGCTAAAACGATATTTGCAAACAATGGTCCTTTAATAAATTTAAAATTGCGCGACTCATCCAAAATTTCGGTGCCGGTAATGTCAGACGGCATTAAATCGGGGGTAAATTGAATACGGTTAAACGAAACACCGAGAGAGCGAGCAATGGTATTTACCAACAATGTTTTTGCAAGACCCGGAACACCAACAAGCAAACAGTGGCCTTGCGAAAAAATGGAGATGAGTACATCACGCACCACTTCATCCTGTCCTACAATTACTTTTCCTATTTCGGCACGAAGTTTTTTGTAAACATTTACGAGATCATTTACGGCTTCTACATCTGATGCATACTTGGTCATAATATTTGTTTCGGATTTTGAGTTTATATTTTCCTGTTTGTGTTATTAGTTATTCAAAATAGATAAATGGCTTGCCAGGTTCTCAATTCATAACTCATAATACATAATTCCTTTCAGTTCATCCAGTTCTTTGTGATATCGCAAAATTTATAATCGTCAGCAATTTGAATAAAGGTTGACTTCTTTTTTCTCTTAACCCAATCTTCTAATAATTTTTGTTGTTTGTTGTTTAAGGCAGCAGTTTGCAAACGCTGGTAATCGTCAGTTAAATTGGCAACGTGTGGTTGCGTTCTGTTCTTTAACAAGTAAATTTTGTAAACCTGTTTTCCTTCCCTTGTTGTGGTTAATACAGCTTCACTCACTTCTCCTTTTTTTAATTTATCAAGATGAAAGAATACTGTTGCATCTACCTGGCTTGTTTCAAATCGTGTGTTTCCGCTTTCGCGATTTACAACGTTACCACCGTTTGATTTTGTTGACTCATCGGCAGAATATTTTAATGCAGCATCAGCAAATGAAATTTTGTTGGTACGTATGGCATCAGCAATGCTGTCAGCCCTGTTTTTTTCGGCAAGCAAATCGGCACTGCTAACAGCTGGTTTTAAAAGTATATGGCGCACGTTAATTTGCTCGCCTCTTCTTTCAATCATTTGTATAAGGTGATAACCAAATTTTGTTTCTACTACATCGCTCATTTCACCGGGCTTTAGCTTAAAAGCTGCGGCTTCAAACTCGGGTACTAATTGCCCGCGTGGTAAAAAGCCCAACTCACCACCTTGCTTAGCCGAGCCGGGGTCTTTAGAGTAAAGTATTGCAAGCGTAGAAAACTCTTCTCCTTTTTTAACACGCTCCTTAAACTCATTGAGGCTGGTTTTAATACTTTGTTTTTCTTCGTTGCTAACTCTAATGTCAAGTACAATTTCGGCATACTCTATTTCAGCATTAATATAGGGTAAACTATCTTTGGGAATTCCGTTGTAATAAGTCTTAACATCAGAAGGGGAAGCGGTTGCATTCTTAACAATTTTACTTTGCATCATTTGCGCCTGCATTTGCTCCTTAATAACTGGTTTGAACTCTTCCTTTATTTCTACAAGCGATTTTTTGTAATACTCCTCCATCTTTTCTTCGGAACCAAACTGTTCAATAAAATAACTAATACGCTTGTCTATTTCACCTTCAACCTGGTCGTCTGTTACTTCTATACTATCAATGTTTGCCTGGTAAACCAAAAGTTTGCTCATTAGCAATTGTTCAAAAATTTTGCATCTTACATCATTGCCTCCATAGTTGCCTCCCGATACAAACTGAAGGTACTCTGCTTCTACATCGCTATGTGTAATTATTTTATTGCCAACTACGGCAGCAACCTGGTCAATTACATTTGACGCGGGCTGTGCAACCAGCTTTAATGCTAAAAAGAAAAGTAATGCAGATACTTTAATAAATTTCATACTCTTTGTTTTTAAGCGCCTGCTCCATTGCATTTTTTTGCATTTCCTGAATAAGCGCCAGTTTTCTTTTATTAATTATTAATGCTTTTATATCATCCTTAACAAAGCTTAGTGGCGATGCATCTTCCTTTACCTGAAAATCTTTAATGTTAATGAGATATGCGTTTATTGAATCGCTTGTTTCTATGCTCCTGTTGTTTTTTAAAAATTCTTCTTTGTCATAGGTTTTAATTGGCACCTTCTTTAGAATATCATCAAACGAAATCCAGTTTGCGTCATTTAAACTGAAGTCAATGGCATATGCATGGCACCATGCTTCCAACTCCTGAAAATCTTTATTTGAATTCGATTTTATCCATACTCTTGCTTTGTCAATTTTAGGAGCCTTTTTATTTGTTTTAACGTACCAGGCTTTTACAATATTATCTTTTAACGAAAAGGTGTTTTTGTTTTCGTAATAATATTGTTCAATCTCACCTGTGGAAACAGATGTATCTAACTTTTGTCTTACAAGCTCTTTCTCGTAAATAAATTTGATAAGGTCGTTGCGGTAATCCTGTAATTGCTGCTCTACATTTTTTTTATCGTCACCTAAATTCTGTTCTGCTTTTTTAAGATACACTCTTTGCTTTACCCAATCATCTACATAATTGTTTACAATAATGAGGCTGTCTTCTTTAGTTGCTTTGGGAGGTACTATTTCTTTTAACTCTGCTTTGGTTAAATACTCATCGCCAACTCTGGCTACTGCATTTACTTTTTTTTCTTTTTGAGGAATGATGTCTTTGCAGGAGCTTAAAAAAATAATTCCGGCAAGTGCTGATAATGCTATGCCGGAATTATTGATGTATGACTTTTTAAATTTCAAATGCAGCTATCAAGTTACTTTTTGTAAACGGTTGTCAAGGTTTCCTGATTAACTTCTACAGGATATTTTCCGCGTAGCTCTTCAATCCATGTTTTTTCTAAATGAGACTGGTAATCAGCAGTGACCAAGCCACGCGCCTCATCTAAAGATTTTGGTGAAGGAGCAAGTTTTTCTTTGATACGCACAAAAGTTATTTGATTGTTTTTATTGATGTCTGTGCTTGTGCCCACATTCCATGCAACTTCATCGGCAAATTCATTATCACCTTTTGAAAACTTACCGCTTTTAATAGTAAGATTTAAAGTTGATTCTTTATTTATCTCTCCCGAAATGTCATTATCTGATTTGCTCTTCTTTAACATTTTACGAACCTTAGAAGCTATATCAGCATTAGCGCATGTATAAACCACAGCATCTATTCTTTCGCCCCACATGTAGTTGTTTTTATTTTTATTATAAAACTCCTGCAAACCTGCGCTGTCTTTTACAGCTTTGCTCCATACCATTTTGTCGGTTAGGTCAAACAGTAATATTCCATCGCGGTACTCTTGCATTAAAGCTTTAAACTCAGGATATTTTTTATCAAGCTGCGATTCTTCATAGCTAATACAACTTTCGTTTACAAAATTATCGTATTGAGAGTAAGCTATTTGCTGAGCGTTGCCAGTTGTTTTTTTCTGCTGGTTATTCATCAAAAAGGTTGCAAAATCTTTTTGTGTGTAGGTTTTATCACCAATTGAAAATAATGGTTTAGTGAATTTGGCAGCCAAAGAATCGTTGTAAGTTCCGTTTACCAAAGATGAGTCGAGTGTTTTAATGAACTCATCTTTGTTTTTGGCAACCTCTTTAAACATGTATTCTTTTTTAACGCGGTTTACCAAGGCTGTTTTACTCATTTCGCTGCGGCTATCGCGCATTACGTTGTTTTTTAATTCGCCTTTTTTATCTTCAAAAGTTGGTATGCCTTTTTTCTCTAACCTTTTTATGATATGCCAGCCGTAAGATGTTTTTACAGGCTCGGTGTAATCGTTATCGTTTTTAAGTGCGAATGCAGCCTTTTCAAATTCGGGCACCATTCTGCCTGTGCCAAACCACGGCAATGCGCCACCACCTTTTTGAGATCCGCGGTCTTCACTGTATTGGTTTACCAGGTCTTCAAACTTTTCGCCTGCTTTTACTTTAAGGTATATTTCATCAATTTTCTTTTTGGCATTATCTTTTGCCGAATCAGGATCGGTAGCGGATGACTTAATCATAATATGCGCTACGCGAATTTCGCCAACAGCAGGGCGTATATCGTTTGTTTTTATGATATGGTATCCAAAACGGGTTCTAACGGGCATTGACATTTGCCCGGGCTTGGTACTAAAAGCTGCTGTTTCAAAAGGGTAAACCATTTGCATGGCGGTAAAGTAGCCAAGGTCACCACCGTTTTCTTTGGCCGATGGGTCATCACTACTATCGCGCGCCATGGTCTGAAAACTTGCGCCTTTTACTATTTTATCGCGTATTTTAATGGCTTTGTTATAAGCAGCCAAAGTATCTTTAGGTAATGCATCGGGCGCGCATTTAATAAGTATGTGCGATGCGTTAACATCACTCTTCATGCGCTCGTATGCTTCTTTAATTAAATCATCGGTGACATTTTTATCGGTAAGGTAAGGCTGTGCAAGTTGTTTTTTGTAGCCGCTTAGTTCGTCAACAAAAGTTTGTATGGTATCCATTTTTAAACTTTCGGCTTCTTTAACTTTAAGTTTGTAGTTGATGTAAAGTTCGAGGTACTCGCGCACTGCTTTTTCATCGTTGCCGGTTTCTTTGCTGTTGTTTTTGAAGTAAACACGCTCAAACTCACTTTTTGTAATGTTTTCGCCAGCCACTTTTAGCAGGACAGGGTCGGTTTGTGCACTTGCTGCAAAGCCGCAAGCCACAAAAGCTGCGGTTAAAAGCATTATTGATTTTTTCATAATTGTGGTTAAAAATTAAACAAATCTTTTTAGAGGGGCTGCAAATTTAAAAATTTACTAATAGGATAAAACCTTTAAAAACGAGCCCGAAAGTAGAAGGGTTGTGCTGAAAGAAATGTGAAAAAAAAATGGTTTTGTGTCCCGCTCCGAAGTATGGTGGCTAAGGTAGGTAGTTGAAGTTTTTGATATATAGGTTGGGTATTTTAGGGATGCTCTTGCATTTTAAACAATACCCATGACATATAAAATAATTGCAGGGGTTTTTGCATTTTTTAATTTGATGATTAGGGCGATAACAGTAGAGATGGAAGAAATTAAGGAAAGGAAGGCGGCAAGAACAGTAATGATAGAGGGGTTAACAGAAAAGATGGTGATAGTGAGTTTGAGGATTGTGATAGTGAAGGGAATTATTTTGATTATTAAAGTGATGATGGCGCTAATGGTTTAAATGATTAAGCCCTAACTTTAAAGAAAGTGATGTAACCTTTGGTGATATTGAGCTTTGGAGTGAGCGTAAGCCATACTACAGCAAATGCCAGACAGTTGACAGATATGTGTGTAAGTTGAAAAGGGGTAGCAATATTGAGACGATGAAGGTTGTAAGACAATGATTAGTGGTTAATGTCCTAAAACTTTAGGTGGGAAACGTAGAAGATTGATCAGAAGCAATACCTGTCTGTCTGCAGACAGACAGGTATATACTGCAATCCTGTTGAGAAAGGCATTTTGTCCAATGAAAAGAATTATCTTTATAGTTAAGCTAAAGACTGTATTAACCCCCTGTAAGTTGAACAGTTTTGTCAGAAGAGTATAGGTCGTTAGACTCAACTGAGTGTGAGATTTTTTGAGGGATAGTGGACAAAAATATTTTTTG
>Ga0209605_1000169_pt1 | contig 90853 bp, 66 predicted proteins | sample AD_UKC035_MetaG_FD_184408 | JGI IMG/M metagenome (GOLD analysis project Ga0209605, IMG submission 184408) | Active sludge microbial communities of municipal wastewater-treating anaerobic digesters from USA - AD_UKC035_MetaG (SPAdes) (version 2) | ecosystem: Engineered > Bioreactor > Anaerobic >...
GGGGGGGTTATGGGGGGATTTATGATGGGAAGCGCTCTAGGTGGTAGCATCACAGATATTGCTCGAAATGCGTTAGATCCCTCGATTATTCCAACAGAAAAGCCACCAAAAGATGTATCAAATAATCCAGCTTCTATGAGTACGAAAGGCGTAGGACCATTTAATATTGATGGATTTTTTAATCCAAAAAACGAGGAAGATTCGAAACCATCACCAGAGACAACTACTGGTAACAATATTTGTGTAAATTGTGGAGCAAAACTTCCTGAAAACGCGAAGTTTTGTTTGGAATGCGGGAAAAAGATTGATTTAACAAGCAATTTTAAATGTCCTAAATGCGGAGAGATAACCCCAGTTGGTAATTTCTGCCTGCATTGCGGTTCCCCTATCGGTAGAAAATGTCCAAAATGTGGCACCGACGTTCCCTTAAACGGGAAATATTGTCTTGAATGCGGTGAAAAATTATAGGAGAGTCGACAATGAAAAAGCAAAAGAACTTGTTATTAACCGGTCTGATATACGCCATTCTGCTAGGTGTATTCAATATGCTTGTTTTCGTGATTTTCAAAATTCGCTCAAATGTTTTTTGGATGAGCTATGGTTTTATGACGTTAGCATTCATTGTACAGATCGTAAGCATGTTTCTCTCTTTTAAAAAATCAGATGTTGAGACGGTTTTTTTTGGTATTCCGCTTGCTTCATTTTCAGTTTTTTATCTGATTGCCGAGTTATGCATTGGCACCATCTTCATGATTTTTCAAAGAATTGGCATCACAATTTCGGTCGTCATACAAATCCTTATTTTGGCTGGATTTGTTGTCATAGCGATTATTGCATTAATGGCACGTGACACTGTTCAATCAATAGGCGATAATATAAAACAAAAGGTAGTTGAGCATAAGACTATTCAAATTGATGTAGACCTGCTAGTTAAAAGCTGTACTGATCTTGAATTAAAAGCAAAACTAAAAAAACTTTCTGAAACGATAAAATATTCCGACCCGATTGTAAATGACACAGTTGCAGATGTAGAACAACGTATTCATCAAAAGGTATCCGAATTACGCATATATTGTGAAAATAGTGCAGTTGAGGAAGCATTAAAGACTTGTTCTGCTCTCGAAATGCTCTATATTGAGCGAAACAGAAAACTCTTGATATCAAAATAACGTCCTAAAGAGATTGGCGGTGAGAAAATGGCTGCGAGCATTATTGTCCGCAAATGTCAGCAGTGTGCAGGACGATTGGAATATATAAAAGAAAAAAAGATTTATAGATGCCTATACTGTGGCGCTGAAAGTGAGCGTGAGGAGCAGTATGACGGTCTATTCACTATAAAAAACGTAGTCCGTCAGGTCCTTCTTGATGTAGCTTATCGTCGTCTGGATAACGCAGAGAAGAATTTAATTGAGTGCGAGAAAATTGATTCCAAATACATTGGAACAATTATAGCCAAAATAGCTTTTCAGATGATAACAACCGTAACACCAGGTGCATGTTCACTAACTGAGCATCGTAACTTATTATCGCAAATTATTAGAAACTATGATGCTCTAAATGCAATTGATACGAGAATCTCGGCAGATGAAGAAGCACTTTACGAATTCCTTGAGTCAGCAGATATCTATGCGACTTTGCTGCTTGTCTATGATTCATTAAATGATACAACAAGGCGCGATTATGTAGCTGAGATGCTTAGTGCATCGGAAGTCTACGCCAAAGAACCTAACAAGAATCTGTTATCTTATGCACTCAAGAATTCTAAATTCGAGTTAGTTAACAAAATAATGAATAATTCGGATAATATAGACCCGATTTTTGCCCTCAGTGAGCTTTTACAAAAATATCCAGATAACGAAAGCAAAGTAACAATCATTGAAAATTTGTTGAAATCGAAGACCTTTAAGCAAGAAGATAAATCAATCCTTGAAGACTATCTTCAAAATTCTATGGATTCTCATTCAACAAAAGGAAAAATAATTACATCCGCATACGCGGCCAATCTCCATATTAGCGTGGAAAAAACAATTCTTTACCTCTTATTAAAAGCAGACAATGAAACCTTAGAGCCTGTTTTACGGCAGCTATGCAGTTCACATCTGAAAGATGATGATGTTTATAAAGTTTTAGAGTTAGCATTATCCGCCAAAACGTTAAGCATGATGTTAACCATTTTAAGGATTCTGAAGGAAACCAATCAATATATACTTATTAATTCGAAACACATCATTTCTTTCTTATCAAGAACAGATCTTAATACCTCTGACAAGATTGAAGCTCTGACAAGAATACTAGAATTTCCTCTTGATGCGAATGCAAAAAATGCTGCCGTTAACAATTATTTGTGTTTCAATCAAGATATTGGAGAAACACGTTTAGCGGTTATCCAAGTATTGTTGAGTGACAGCAAAGTAATTCCAACAAACACAATCGAACAATATGTATTGAAAATCAATACTGATGCTGAGAATAAACCAAAGATCGTTGAGCAATTATTTTCATTGGATCTAAACTTGAGTTTTTTTAATGACTTACTAACGAAGTATATAAATAGTAATGTTGACACAAAGGAAATCAAGGAAAAAATAGTCCGCATTCTAGTTAGTAAAGGATTGAAAATTGATCCAAAGTCCATTATTGATTTCATCTGCGATACTACTTCTCCAAGTTCAGACAAGGTGTTTTTACTACAAAACATGCTCTTGAATGGAACGCAATTGCGAGGAGATACTGTAAATACTTATTTAGCAACAATAACCCCTGGTCAGTTTAGTTCAGAATTGTTTGCTTTGATTTCCAATTCTGCAATTGATATCAAAGAAAAAGCCTTAGCTAATTACTTATTGATTTGTAAAGATCAAGATTCCCAGAAAGTTAAAAATTTTATTATGCTCGCTAAGCAAAGTCACAATAAAGTTGCTGAAGTTTATTGTGACGTAATGTTGTCAGGTCAAAGAATTAGTGGCAATCTATTGGCGATTTACTTTTTGGGTACACCCGATTCCTTCGAAATAGCAAAAGAAATTATAGATTACATGATTTCGTGTAACGCAAAAGTCAATTCAGATATTCAGGTGGCCGGCAAAGGTGCAATTAAAATAAAAAAATTCGTAAAAGAGAATTTTACAAATCTCAGTCCCGTAACAACCCAACTATGTTCTGCATACAAATTATGTTAAGTAATCTGTATTGTTTCTAGGAAAGGAGGTGGTTTATGACAGTAAAAATATTAGAACTTGCAAACGGGAAATCCATTGGCATGGCTATTGCTGAAGTAACTACTATTCCCTTCTATGAGCTGTTCGACAAGGATATGGAACGTGCGAATAAGCTAAACCAAGTCCTTTTTTCACAACTAATATCATCCTTTCATAGAAAGTCAGTTGCTAACTATACCGCCCTTGAATTGCTTTGGCAAAGTGAGGAGGTAGACAATCAAACCTACAAGGCTCAAGTAAAGCTATTCATAATTGTCAGGAAAATCGGAGAGGATGTCAATGAATTAATTGCTTCTATAGGAAATATGATGCAAAGTATTAAGAACGATTTGGAAGAAAAGAACTTCGTTACGAATATTTTTTCATCGGATCATGAATTTGAAGATTTTGAACTCTCTTTTGTTCATATGAACACTAGAAAAGTAATATCTGTATCAAAACGAGAAAAAGCTGTAGTAAATTTAATGTCAGCAAATGGGTTAATGTATTATAACGATGTCCTATTTCCTGACGAAAATAGTAATACAGTTTCAATCTCGAATGCTCTTACCCAATATCCGAACAGCGCAATCTCTTTGCAAATCATACCGACTGCTTACACAGCTCAAGAGATTATTGCCATAGAAGAAAGTAAGAATTTTCTAAACCACTACGTAAGCAACATAAAATTTACGCAAGGTATTCGAGTAGATGCCAATACACAGGCAATTGTGGATGCTTATGACTACTACTCAAACGCAAATAATGAGCAATTGTTTTATTATAACTTTGTCATATATTCGTTACCAAATAACGTAGATGATCTTGCAAATAAACTCATTGATACGACCGAAGTTGACGATAAAGCCATGGCAAGCGGTTTTGAAATTACTGACGTTTCCAGTTTTTTGTTATCGCCCACAATAGGAATATTCTCGAGTCCCTGGCAAATTTGCGAGATTTTAGTATACAAAGCTCGGGAACACAATTTTTGGGATACGAGAAATGCCCCACGCCAATATATCCGTTTCAAACAGCTAATTACAACTCGCGAGCTTCGCTCTATTTTCAAACTCCCAATTGATGACGGGAAAACCATTGGTCTTGACGTTAAAAAGGTTCTTAGTAGTAGAGAAAAACTACATAATAGTATTATCTCAGAGAGCAATTTCAAGATTGGGATTATCCAAAATACATCAAAATCATCTGGGGGTAATGCGGCTCAAGCGGGTATTCCACTAAATGACTTTACAAAACACGGCTTGATTGTTGGTATGCCTGGTTCAGGAAAAACGAACTTTTCTTTAGGGTTGTTATTACAGTTTTGGAATGACTTCAAGATTCCATTCCTCGCCATAGAACCAACCAAGAGCGAATACCGATCTCTGATAGATGGTATACCTGAATTACAAATTTTCACACCTGGAAAAAGCCACATATCCCCATATATTATTAATCCTTTCCTACCACCAAAAGGTGTTACTGTTGAAAGTTATGTGCCTAGTCTCATGACCGCATTTAAAGCTGCTTTTTCTATGCCAAATCCATTACCGGATATTTTTCTTGCATCCATCAACGAGTGCTATAACGAATATGGTTGGAAGTTTGATAGCACGATTGATGATCTAAATGTGCGAAAATTCGGATTTTACGAGTTCATTAAGATATTTAAGAGACGTATTCAAAGCATGGACTATAGTAATGAAATTAAGTCTAATATGGAAAGTGCTGGTTTGGTGCGTTTAGTGAGTCTAATTGAGCAGAATAGTAGCATCTATGACAGTATTCATACAATACCACTCGAAGATTTGCTTCAAAAACCTACTGTCATTGAGTTGAACGCAATCAACAATAAAGAACAAAAATCGTTAATAATGGCTTTATTGCTTATTTTAATTTGCGTTTACACAAAAAGTAATGTTATCGGTGACGGTAAACTCAAAAATGTAATGCTGATAGATGAGGCACACGTCCTTTTAGCTGGTGGAAATACTAAGAGCGAAGACAGCGCAGATTCGCAGGGATCTACAATTGAAGCCCTGGAGGATATGATCGCGGAAATTCGTTCTTATGGTACAAGCATAATCATTGCAGATCAATCACCCACTAAAATCGGTCGGAGCATAGTTTCCAACACTAACGTAAAGATCATTTTCAAATTAGTTGAGAAAGAGAATAAGGATGCTATTGCCACTGCAACCAATATGACCGAAGCAGATTATGAAGAACTTGGTCGTTTGGGTGTTGGTGAAGCTTTACTCCATTATGGGCGGGTTTATACACCTTTACTCATTAAAACCTATAACGTACTAGAACGAGCAAATATTCGCCCTGTAATTTCCGACGCAGAAATTGCACTTCTTTCGAATTATTGGCAACAACACAAAGATTTGCTAATACCTCATATTGAATGTGAGTTCAACAGCGAGTGTCAGCATGATTGCGATTTTGAGGTACGAAAAAACGCTGATTTCCTTGCAACTCGATTAAAAAACATGCTTCTACCTCAAATTAAAGACCGGGTGGAGTTTATCAAAATAATACAAGGACTTGGAACATTTCTGAAAGAATTGTTGTCTGAAAATCCAAGTATTTCATTCAATTGGCGTTTATATAACTGCGTAAAAATCAAGTTCTTGCGAAAGGTTATGCTTGAAAAAGATTTCGGAATTTCCAAAAACGATTACCGCAAAATTCTTGAAAACCCGAAATTTCTAAAACGGACAGAAGGGGGACCAGCAAATGAGTGATGATTATGATGGTGATTTGAACATTGATGAAAGTGGTTTAGATTCATCACTCAATGACACGAGTTCTGATATTGCGGCTGCTGACACATCCTTCGATGTTGATTCTGTTTTAAATGAGAGTGGTGATGATTTTAGTCAATTTGAGATCCCAACTCAACCTGAAGAGTCAAATATTGTTCCTGAATTTGAGGATGGTGCAATATCACCTCCCGTCGAGGGAGATTTCGATCAAGATGATTTAAGTGACAATGTTGATACACAAACTGGTGATAACTCATTTGAAGTGAACTCTATTATGGAAGCAGGCGCAGATGACTTTGAACAGTTTAATACTCCTGATGTAGATGCGGCAATCGCTACCGCCGATGAACTGAATACCGAAGAAACAATAGAGGATTCACAACAGGAAGTGGTGACAGATTTCGAAGTCCCTAATGAAGATCTTGTTGGAGCGCAGGAGCAATCCAACACATTGGCAGATATTCCACTTGAAAATGAGTATATTGAGAACGCTCTTCCAATTGAGTTGGAAGAGAACGAAACAGGAGAAATTTCGCCCGACATAGAAATAAATGGAGATCTTAAACCAACTGCTGACACTATTCCACAAGATAATCAAGATGGCTGGGGCGATGTTCAACAAGACACAAATCAAGACAAAACGCCTATCGAACTAGAAGAAATAACCCACGATTCAGAAGATTCCGTTACGAATAACGTTGATCTAGACCAAGCAGTTGCAGATTTTTCTACATCTGATATACAGAGTGATTTAGTAGAAAATCACCAAGATTTGATACAAAATCCAGAACCAATAAGTGACAACATTTGTGAGCCAACAATTATTCCTACTGAGAACTTAGAGCAGATATCTGTTACAGACACAATAACGCAACCTGAAAACAAAGATATTTCGGAGGATGTCTCTGAAATTGAAAGTATTTCTGAGAATCAGGAGCCCCTAAACCCCGATAAAGTTCCTGAAACTGTTGCATACGTACCAGAAATGCAAGGACATAATCTTGATGAAGGCGGCGATACTCCTGTTAATAAAATTCCTGAAACAGGTGAGACGAACGAAGAAACAAGTGAACCACTTCCAGGTGTTTCTGAAGCAGTGGAAGAAAAACCCATACGAGAGTATGACAATTTTGAACAAAGTGTTAAGGTAGAAAAACCAGAGTTTTATGAATCTGGCCGTTTTTTTGAACAAGGAATAAATGAGTACGGCTATCAAGGTACATGTGGCCCTACTTCACAGGCGAACGCAATCAATAAGGTTCTTGGGACGAATGAATTTACCGAAAACAAAATTCTCAAAATTGCTGTAGATAACAACATGTGCGAAACGAATGGTTTTCCCGAAGAATGTGGCGCTACAACAACAGGACAGTTGATGGATCTATACAATATCGTAAACGCACAAACCGGGGGGAAGATAGAAACGAAATTATTTGAGTATGATAATGCACTTAATTTAAATGAAACAGCAGCACTACTTGATGAGGGGGCCGTATTGAATGTGGCTGTTGATTCATACAGACTTTGGGATCAACAGAGAGATTATTCAGATCCAATTGGAAGTTATACGCAAGATTTTGCATCAGATCATTGGATTACAGTAACTGGTGCGCGCCGAGATGAACAAGGCAATATTGCTGGATTTGAAATTGTTGATTCTGGTGGAGGGAAAAATTACGTTCCTGCTAAACAGTATCAAGAAATGTGTTTTGGGACAGAAGATCACAAGGTTATTGATCCAACTAGTATAGTAATAACAAAAAAAGACATGAATAAAGATGTCTCTCAGTCTCAACCTGATACTTCGAATGTGGCAAAACCAAATTGGTTTCAACGAATTTTCAGACAGAAAGGCGGTAATTGATGGAGAGCATTACAACTATTATCTCGCAATTAAACCGACAGTTTCTTGGAGGTGCAAAAATTCCTCATGGTATGTCGAACCCCGTTATAAGAAAATATAACGGCCATTATGTAATAGCCACATTCTTCTATTCATATAAAAAAGAACATCTTGATTCAAAACAGCTTCCGCGTCCAAAATATTGGATGGTAGCAGATATTTTCACAGGTGACCTAATAGAAGAAATTAGCTGTCAGGATTCGGATTTCTCAAAGCAATCATTTACTCAACTATATTCCATTGAGAAATCTGACCCATTAAGACCAACCCCGGAATATTATAAAGAACTATTTTCGTTATTTGATGAGGTGCGTAGTTCATTAATGAAAAACGGCAATTTAGATTTTAATAAGTATAACGACTACATGACGAAGATGCTTGCCATTGTACCCGTCTCTTATCAGATTTTCTACCGTGAATTAAGTGAGGAAGTGCGGGCATGATCAACAATGAGGTGTTAGTATGACCGAAGAAGAGTATCGAGAAGCACAAGAACTGCAACAACGAATAAACAATCTTATACGCCAAATCAACTACACTAATCAAGAAAATGCTGAATTAGAAGCTGAGTTAGAGGTATCAATCAAAAATGTGTATACCTTGATTAATAACTGCGGTGTAATGGATAAAGAGGTTTATGAACGAATGGGTTGGCTTTCTGGCCTGGTTGGTAAAGCAGAAATTAGAACGAAAGATGTCTATGATGCTCTTAATGAATTAACATCATCATATTTCACATTCAAAAACATTTCCACCGCATCAAAGAATATTACACAATTCACGGACGAGTACAGCACACGCTTCTCTTATTACAATGAACTTCGGCGAATTACATTGGGTTACGTAATCGGCTTGGACATGCATATTGTCTCCAGTGATAGTATGCGAAAGAAAGTTGAGAAGGTCTATCTGCAAAATAGCGATTATTGGCTTGCTTATTCCATAGCTGGAGTAATGCTGTGGGCAAGTGATGAAAAAGAAGCTGCTATCCGTGCAATGAACAAATCATTGACTATTAATTTCTTTAACACCTGCTTGTTCTTTTTGCTGATCAATTTGCGATTTAATAGAATTGATGCAGCAAGAAAATGGTATGTAAATTATCTTGATCGTGCGGATATGAGAAATTTGGGTGAGGAGTGGCAATACCTGTTACAGGCTTACCTTAGTGGTGCTTTTGGAGCACACAAAGAATTTCAAGAGCAAGTTGCCACAAGTTTCAAGAATATGCTTGCACAGGTTGAAGTAACAACCGTTGATTTCGGTAAGAAATTTTCAGATAAGGCATTAGAGTTTGCACAATTATTCCTTCATACAACGGATCAGGAATATGTAACACTTCAAAAAACTTGCCTTGAGTACCAGGAAATGCACCAGTTACTTTCGAATGCAGAAAAGAACGCAATTATTGCCAAGTACTATAATGCTTTGGCTGAAACTGAGGTGAACGAGAGTAAGGATCTAGCACAGCGTATCGAAAACGTTTTATACTCCTTAATCAGTAAATATGATGAGGATGAAGAAAAAGTAGTAAAAAAGCTGAAATACAATGAAGCTATCGTAGCTGCAAAAGGTGATTTGAGTGCAGCTCAAGCAAATTTTGACGCAATGTTTGTGGACGAAAAAAAGAATAAATCTTTAGGTGATTTGTTCCTTCATTGGGCTTTCGATGAAGATTTAACTCAGACGAATATTATTGTCAGACGTTTCACCATTAATTTCATGAAAGACTGGATTGCAAAAGGGTTTAAAAGGTTTGCCGAGACATATCGCCAGATTGAGCGCCAAAAGTATTCCTTTGATATCGATGACTGTAAACTGGTCTGTAATGAAGATGACTTTGAATCTGCAAAATCAACACTCGAAAATTTCTACGAAAAGAACAGGTGGAAAGAAATAATCAAGGACAAATTCTTTATAATTTATAGCGTTGTCTGCATTGTGGCATTAAGTATTCTGATCATTATGGCTTTCGCGTTTTCGAAGGTTGCGCTTACGCTTGGCATACTTATCGGATTGGCAGGTAGTTTTCTTCTTTGGCGTAGGATTGTAGATCTTAAAAAAATCATGAATGAAAAGAAACGACTTGGTATTTTGAAACTAAAAAAGGCTTTGGATGAACTAAGACAATGGCGATGCGATTATAAAGAATCAGATACTAAACAAGCCGACTTAATAAACGCAATTGAAAAATTCGAGAAATAGTTTATAAAAATTTCTTGGGAGGAGAAACAAATGTCCAATGCAATGCACGCAATTAACGATCTAGACCAAACAATCAATTCTTTCAAATCGAGAGTAGATGTAAAAGTAAACAATGTCCAGACATCCACCAATAACATTCAAACAACTACAAATAAAATTTATGAGAATATTAACAAGTTCAAGACCGAAATGCTCCGAGGTGAAGAAAAGCAAATTGCCCATGAGAACATTCTCAGAATAGACCAAATCATCAAAGAGCAGTTCAGCAACCATGTCGCAATCAGGAGAACGGTGCTTGGAGTTGTCCGCGACTTTGATATTAACCTGGTCAGAAATAGCACAATTCAAGAATTATCCGAAGAGCTTTGGATCACAAGCTCTCGCTACTGGCTTTCTTATGCACTAATAGCAATAACTGCATGGGTTAACAACTATCCTATTGTCGCCAAAAATGCATTAGCAGAATGCGGGCGAAAAGATGCAATAAAAACCACCCTGTTTTTTTGTCTGGTGAATTTACGTTTTGGCCGCATTAATCCGGCTAAACTTTGGTTCCGTGAATATTTTAAAACCCTTGATCCTACAGTGCTTCAACAAGAAACCGCTATCCTACTTCAATCATATCTGAACGGGATTTTCGGAAAAGACAAGGAATTGGAGCAGGACATTATCAACTTGATTGATAGTTGGGTTGGTATCATTAACGAGAATGAACAAATCAATACAGAACTTCTTAACGCTTATGAAAACTACATAAGCAACATAAATGTAAACCAACAATTCAACTATCAATCGCTTTTACAATTCTGTACCTCAGTTGAAGGACTTCGAAGATCCTACAATGATGTTTCCAAGTATAACCGCCTCATCGAGACTATTAAATCCCTGGATGTTGACTCTGAACCACAAGACGAAGCTAATTATAAAAACCGAATTGATACAATTCTTATGAATCTGATCTCAAACTATGACGCGGAAGAACTGGAATTGAAGAACCAACAGGAATACTATCGTTTGATCATCGAGAACAACAGCGATATTGAGCAAGCACAAGCACAATACGACGCTTTATTGGATTTGCAGAACGAGCATTTTAACATCGGCAAACAAATGTTGAAATGGGCAATCTATGACGATAGTCAACAAACTGATGTTCAGGTGAGAAAATTTGGTTTCCAAAATACAAAAAAGTGGTTCATCACCTCTCTCAACAACTGGGATGCTAAGTTAAAATCGGCATTCCCAAATGAATATAAACTTCATATTGATTCATGGGATGGTGTTAGCAACGGTCATGATCAGGCCGAACAAATCGAAAATATGAAGATATTTTATGAAAACAATAAATTCCAGAATATGTTTGTAAACACCCCCAACATAACTGCGGCCATTGTTTTTTTGGTATCTATCGGTCTAGCATTCGTAACATTGTATTCCCTTATTTTCACCGGATTGGCAGCTGGTTTTCTTGTTTGGCGTGTTCTAAAATCAATGAAACAATACCCTTCCCGTGTTAAAGCATCACTAGAACATCTTTCAGCTTGTATGGCCGAAATTTCCGATTTCCAACGATACTTCGAGGAAAATCGCGCCAAAAAAAGCCAACTTCTGAGCTTAGTTGAATTCATATAATAAATTTTCAAAAGGAGATTTTCCAATGACCAATGATGTCAAACCCAATAACGAAGATGCAGAATTCCAGCAAATGATGGAACAACGTATTCGCGAAAATTTTGCCGCTCCCGTAAAAGAAAACGAAGTACTATCTGACGAGAGATTAATTGAGATGAGCAAGAAGCTTCCCTCATGGAGTTTGGAACCACCATACAGCTTTCTAAAATAGTAATGATGGTTTTTCTACATGGAAATTCTAAATCCACCTTCTTCATATGAAGAATGGCTCGATTGCTTTGACCTATTGAAAACGCGCTCTTTTCTTGATAAAGAAGTATTCGAGACGATATCAAAAGGCTCTTTTATCATAAAAGGGTATATTGGTTTTCATTTCAAACAAAAGCTCGTAGATACGATTAACGAAATGCTGAACATGCGGATCAAACAGTTTCTAAAAGAACTTAATATGTACCTTTCTTTAAATGATTTATCTGACATTGCTCCACTTTTCATAAAATTCCGGAACGAGGTCAGGAAGTGTTTATTTTTTTTAGACCTCAACTTTTTAGATGATGAATTTAAACGCGACCTTGAAAGCTCAATAAAAACACAGACTGAACAATTTTGGAGTGAGACCATTGTGTTTCTGAAAAAACAGACGTTGGAGCACAAGAATTCCGATTTAGAAGATTCTCTATTCCAAATAAACAGGTTGAAGTTATTTACACAAGCGAACTAAAGGTGAAAAAATGGGCAACTTCGTTAATACGAAGGCAGAAGTAAAAAATTATTTACGTGCCAGGACACCACTAATTATCATCAATTCTTCCGAACGTGAACGAGTGGAACGAATGTTGAAAGAGATAGTGTCAGATCTATCATGCAATATTTCGTATTACACAGATGCAAAGCAAGTATGCAATCTGGGAAATTTGCAAAAATTCGACGTAGAGAATGATCCATTACAACACATAGCTACTACATTTATGAAAAACAGAAGATCAATCTTTGCGTTTGGTGATGTTAAACGTATAGGTGACGATAATATTTACAGTAGAGAATTACTTAATATTCTTTATCTAGCCAAAGAAACAAATAGCACTTTAATATTAATTACTGCAGATCATGTTTGGTCACGCCTGGCACAATTCGGTATGTTGGCAACATTAAATTATCCAGATATAAATGAGAGAATTTCACAGATTCAAACATTTGTGGACACTTATCGTAGTAACAATACTATCGAGTGGGACCATGAGGATATACATCGGGCAGCAACTTTAATAAGGGGACTCACAGAGATTCAAATTGAAAATATACTCTCGACAACATTAATAACAAACAAAGGGTTATTCAAAACCGATCTATATGAATTAACAAAACTTAAAAGTCGTCTGTATAGTACTGTTCCAAGTATTCAGCAAGTACACGTTAATCGCGAGCTTGAGGTTTCTGGACTCGACGGACTTAAGGCTTGGTTAAATGATAAACAAAAGGTTTTCTTTTCCCCGGATGAAGCACTTCAGCAAAGAGATTTAAACCCACCGAAGGGTATCCTTCTTGCAGGGGTACCTGGCTGCGGAAAATCATATTCTGCAAAAATGGTAGCAAAGGAATGGGAGCTTCCACTATTCAGATTCGACCTTGGAACTGTTTATGATAAATGGGTCGGTGAGAGTGAAAAAAAAATGAAAGAAGCTCTTCAATTTATTGATAACGTTTCACCTTGTATTGTATGGATTGATGAAATCGAAAAAGCTTTGTCTGTCTCAGATTCGGGAAACGATACTGGTAAGCGAGTTTTAGGACAATTCCTATTCTGGCTTCAGGAATCTAGTAGTAGAGTATTCATTGTAGCTACAGCAAATGATATATCCGCGTTGCCGTTCGAATTATTCCGGAAGGGTCGTTTTTCCGAGGTTTTCTTCTTAGATTTACCTAACCGAATGGAACGAATGGAGGCGATTAATCAGTACTCAAAAAAATCTCTCCACATTGACCTTGAAAATCGGATTTTGGAGGATCTAATTGACCTATCTAAAGGATTTTCTTATTCTGATATTGAATACGCAATAAAAGATGTCGCACAAATGGCGATAAATAATGGACAAAGTATCATAACTGAAGATTTGCTTTTTAATAAATTCAAAAATATCGTTCCAATATCTCAAAGCAATCCTGAAATGGTAATGAAAATCAGAGAATGGGGTAAAGAACGAGCACTCGCAGCATCAAATGCAGAAGGATTATACCAATGAGCCTTTATTCTTTACGAAGTGAAGTAAACCAACTGGAAAATGAATTAAGTAAGGTTCAAGCGATCAATCGCGAATTAAGAGGGGAATTATCTACAATCGCTTCTGGAGTTTCAAGAGCAAATAATACCTTAGAAAACTACAATCAACAAATTCAAACGACTCTTCAAAATTCGGACAACGCAATGCAATCGTCTCATCAACGGGTGATTGATACTATTGCATTACAAGGCGAGATTGAAAAGCTTTATATTCGTTTTAAAAACATTGAAAATGCTAACAAGAAGATAAGAGCTGCAAACAATAAGAAATATTATGACTTTAATAATTATCGGACTGTGAGAAAAATAGTCCAAGGGATCATGGATAATCTGGATTTAAATATGATCAGTAATCAAACCATCGCAAAGTCAGTTGAAGTTCAGCACCTACAATCTCCAGATTATTGGCTAACTTGTACTCTGATCAGTGTTATGGCCTGGAAAAACGACGATAAGGATCTTGCTAATCGCGCCATGGTAAAAGCCATTAAATTAGATAAGAATCTAGCAGCAATATTCTATATGCTCTTCAATCTCCGCATCGGGCGGAATGAAGCAGCACTAAAATGGTTTTCCTTATTCCAGGAATGTGAACAAAAGGGAAGCAATCAACGGACGTTCTTAATGCTTTTTTCATTGATCAGTAAAACTGTTGCTGAATCAGTTGATGAGAATATCCGGAATCAGATCATCACTTTTATTGATCAAATAATTCTTTCAAGTCTTCAAGCAGAAGGTTACAGCGAAAAAAGCATTATTGAGAAAATTCGTAATAATTACGAACATATGAAGCCAATTGAGCAAATAGACTATCCCCTACTCAGAAAATATTGTGTCACATTTGATGAGCTATCTGAAAACTTATTGAGAGTTAAAAACAATATAAACATTTTAGAATTTATTCTACAGACTATTAATGTGCCCATTGAACAACGGAATGAGTTCCTAAAAGGTTATATAGATGAAATTATCGCTGCGCCAAATCAGAACGAAGAAGCTGTATATGATGAAATTAAATACAATGAACTCGTAATTAAATTTGAAGGGGATGTGGACGCTGCCAAGGAACAGTTTGAGGCAGATAAATTACACGCTAAAAATGATATCAATCTGGTAACTGAGATGATCAATTGGATATTTGAACGGGACAACCCGGAAATTAAAGGGCAAATCCGTTTAAATATGTTTACGCTAACAAAAAACTTGCAAGAAAAAGCAATACTTGCATATAAAGAAGACTACCTTAGTCGAAAAACAACTCGCGTACCTGTTGTAATTAATGATTATTCCGCAACGATAGATTTTACACAGGAAATCGATGAAATTAAAAAAATCGAAAATCATTACACCGAAATCAAAAAAAGCGCTTGCTCGAAAATTAATAACTGGAAGGCAATTATCAGTTTTGGTTTGGCCATGTTAACTCTTGTAGGAGGATTTTCCTTAGGTTATTGGCTCTTTTCATTAACGGCAGTTTGTTCAGGCTTTGGTGTATTTGTTCTTCTCTCTAACAAATCAAAGAGAATTCAATTGGAATTAGCCTGTAAGGAAAGTATTCGTGCTACAACCGACATACTTCAAAATCTAGTCCTTGAATTTAAGCAGTACCAAAAACAATTTAATGAATACCATGCATACAATGATCTAATAAATAATGAGTTGAATAAAATCTGACAAATACGACAAATTCGTTTTTCACTGGAAATAATTGACGAGAGGAGCGCTTCCTTTTTGGCAAATTATCCCTGGTTCCTGAGTTTTCAGCCATCCAGGCACAAAATGCAGGAGCATCATTAAATAAACAATAACTACAGGGTAGTATTTAGCAAGTCAATTTCTCAAATACTACGGTAAGAGATTCCCTGCGTTTTGTGCAAACGAATAATATTGTTCATTTTTAACAAAATATTTTCCAATATAGAATTCTTCTAGATATTCTTGATACTTAGGATGTTCAAAATCCGTCCAACGGCTGTTGGGGGCCGTCGGCGAGACAGCTCAAGAAGGCGGATCTGATTGAGCATTTCCAACGCTTTGCTGAAATTGGTGACATGATGATTAATGAATGCAGCATCACCGGCACCGACGATCCTGAGCAGAAAAAGGAAACACTGCATATCCTGCTTGAAGCGGCCGTTGAGTCAAAAGTAGTAAAGCGGGTCCTTTTCTGGACTCCATTTTTTCAGCCTGTGGGGGATGCCCACAATGATGAATATGAACTGACCTGCGACCAAACAGGAATGTTCACAGAAAATTACACGCCTGATTACCTGTTTGATGAAATGTACAAGATTTTTGAGATTTACCAATCGTAATGAATGGGGATTGCCAAAATGAACAAACGTGTTTTCTATTCTCTCGTGATTTTTGCCCTGGTTTTATCCTCCTGTGTCCCAAAAGTTGCTTCTTCTGTGCCCACGGCTACGCTGAGGGACGCACTCAAGGCAACTGCAACGCCCACGGAATCCGCCATCCTTTTACCAGTCGCCCAGGATTGTGTTCTTTACACCGGCCCCGGCATTACAGGTTATTTAAAATTAGCCGACCTGCCGGCCGGGCAAAATGTAACACCCCTGGGTCAGTTTGGTGATTTTGTAAAGATCCAAACGCAGGACGGTCAGGAAGGGTATGTCCTACATTCTGCGATGGTGGATCTGCCAGATTCACTCCCTCAATTATCCACCGCGGATGTCCCTTGGATAAACCTGGATATGAGGTATAACTTCGTGGGAGATGGGGGAACCGTCACGAAAGAACAGATCAAAATCAGTGATTTCAACGGCAATGGAACGAATGTCGGCAATGGCAATTTCACGTTGAATTCTGCTTTTCGCATCCGCATGAGGATGCGCCTCGAGAAAAACGCCGGGGAATATGCCAGTGTTTTGTTGATGGGCACCCCTCCTGTCACCGAAGGGGACTGGTGGCGCGGCTTGATCCGTCTGGATATAGGTGCCAATCAGCAGAACCGGTTGCAGCTTTGCATCAATGATGGTACCAGTGAACAGTGTAATTACAGTACCTTCGTTGAAATTCCAACGGATCAACCCTTTATTGTGGTATTCGATGATCCGCGTGGAAAGACAATGCACATTCTGGATCAGAATGGCCAGGATGTGCTGAAGGTGGATGTGACGCAACAAAGAGGTCTCAATCTTCCTGACGGATTATTCCCGGCGCAGACGGTATGGCTGGGAGCCTGGGTGAACCCGCAGGCAGCACTTCATATCGATTCATTCCTGGCTGAAGAGGCGCCTTCCGGAAAGGCGACCCTTGAGGATATACCGGATCTTGACGCTTGGGTGGAGGACTATGTCCATGCCTATGGCGACAGGGTCACTATCGATGGCGTTGAAAGGGATGCAAATAGCTTGACTGAGGCGATCCGAAAGAACAGTGGCGGCTTTATCCAGACGAAATCCATGAATGGTAAGGAAGTTGCTATTTTGGTAGTAAATGGCACACCGTTGGCAATCCAGAACTCTGGTGAGCCCTGGCGGAAAATTACCGGCAGAGACCTGGCTGATGCTTTGCTCATCGACTTGGCAATGCCGGGTCTCTACTCAGATATTGCCGACCCGGCCAATCGCGACATTTTGACCAATGCCAATATGCTAACCTTCACCAACGATCTATTGATGAATGTTGTCTTTAAAGACTTTACCGCGGAGGATTGGCGGAGTGTACTTGATGATTGGGATTCCATCCAGGCCGAATTCAATGCCGGTACTTTCCCGACAGATTACCCCTATTACTGGGATCAGGCGGATCCGGTTTTTTTGTTTGCCAAGGCTCATCACATGAAAGTCAGGGCACAGACCCTACTTTGCAGCGGGGATTGCATCCCCGACTCAGTCTACAACGGCAATTTCTCAAAAGAAGAGATCAAAAAGATACTGGAATTCACCACAAGCGTTACGGTTCTGCGGAATAAGGGAAAAGTGGATGAATGGACAATTGAGAATGAACAAGTAATTGCCGACTTGAACAAAGTTGGGAATGAGAAGTATGGTTATTGGGTAAGAGAATTGGGTCTGGTGGATGCCACCGAGCTCGTGGCGCGAACAGTCAAGAACCTTGATCCTGAAAGTAAATTGATCGTTGTTGAGGCATTTTTAGTGGAAGACCAGGTTGGCACCCAGGAACCGGAATTCCGGCAGGCTTTCTTTGCCTACCTGGATGAATTGCAAAAAAGGGGAGTACCTTTGGATGGTGTAGATCTTGAGAATGGTGTTTGGGTATACAACCCGCCAAGAGCTGATTTCGAAAAACAATTTCTGGAGCAGATCACAGCGCGCGGGCTTTATCTTTCCGCGCCTGAAACGATTGTGGTGTTAACTCCAGATCGGCTGCCGTTCTGGTACGAACCGGTTCTCAAGACAGCTGAAGTGACCGATCCGTTCATGAGCCAGGCTGAGGTTTTCAGCCAGATCACGCAGACCTATCTGGACGTGGGCGCCAGGGCAATAGGCTTCGGCGATGTGGGTGATAAATGGTCGTGGATGAATTACAGCGGGGCAACTGACGCCAACCCTTCGCTCTTTGACGATGATGCGCGTCCAAAACAAGCTTACTATGCAGTGATGAAGGTGTTATATGACCATTTGCCATAAAGTAAGTTTTGTTCTGAGTCTTTTGTTGGTGATAGTTTTTCTGGCATCCTGCGCTTCACCGACTCCAATACCGTTAACAATCCCATCGCAGACCAGAGTGCCATATCCAACAGTAACTCAGATGCCAACAATTCAAGTTGGCGATATTCAAGTCCCCGATCCTAAAGCTTCAAATCCAGCGTTATTTAATTTAAATAATACAGATTCACCCATTGTTCAGTTCGCTAAAGCTTTTGAAATCAGCCCTGCGGATGTACAACTTCAAGGTCCGCAATTGTTAACCAGTCGAGGCGAAAAACAATTTATTGTTTTTACAACCCTGGATCTTCCTAATACCAAAGATATTGATGAAACTGGAATTCCCCTTATCATTGCAATAAAAAATGACAAAGATGAGTGGATCTGGTCTGGTTCTTCCCTTAAAGAAATGTGTGGGTTGAATGGTTTGAAGTGCGGTTCGACAATATCTGGTGATGAAGATTATCAAAATCCCTTATATAACCAAAAGATAATGAATGAATTTTCTATCATTAATTGCGGCGGCACTTCACCGCTGTCTGTTCTAAGAGATGGTGGCTACCCATTTGAAAAAAAGTATTCATTGTTTGCACAACAAAATGATATTTCTTTCAGACCTGGGCACCTTTTTGATTGGGGAGACGAAAATCCTGTCGAGTTAAATACCACTTCTAAAGTGGAAATTACAGAATGGATGAAAAATTGGGTGAAACAAGAAGTCAATGGATACCCCTATTTTGATTCAATAAATTTTGCAAATGAACCAGTTGGTATTTATGATGGCTCACAATATTGGGTGACTGAAAGCAATCCCTGGTATAGAGCTTTTCAGGAGCAATGGCCTGTTGAAGCGTATAGTATGATCTACAATGAGCTGAAAGCTAAGGGATTAAGACCAGGTGATGATGTCCATTTGATACTCAATCTGCCTTATGGAGCCAAGGAATGGGGCTATAATCCGCAATTTACCCTGGATTTCATGGCACAGATGAAAAAACAGATCCAAGCAGAAGTTGGTCCAGATGCAATAATGGATGTTGGGATTCAATTTCATTTACGAGATGTTCCTCAAAACCAAGTGGATTGGGGTGGCCCGAACATCGAAGATCTGGATGAAGAGAAACTAACACAATTCTTTACAGATCTGGGGCAAATTGGACCTGTTCATATTACTGAAATGAGTATCAGAAATGTTCAAAACCCAGAAGACGCAATAAATGGGGTTAACCTTGTTCTGTCTTCCGCCATTAGATCAGGAACGGTGAAAGATGTTATTTTTTGGGAAGCATTTAAAGAAAACGAATTCCTGTTTAATGATCAATTCCAAAACAATCGTGATTACTATCTAGTTCTTCGAATGTTGCTTGCCGAATTGGAAAAATGAAAATTCGTTCCAATATTCACTTATGAATATGAAGAAACATTTTGGTTTTATAAGGGTGTTCTATGACCATTTGCCAAAAAAGAAGATTTGCCTTTAGTCTCCTGTTGGTAATCGGATTACTTACTTCCTGCACCCCTTCGACGGCAGCACCAACAGTGGTAATAGAATCAACAATCTCCCAATCCACGCTGCCACCAACGCTTACGCCAATACCCACTCAGACGCAATTGCAGGTGGCGCCGACAGTACCATACACACCGATCCCCCTCTCCGCAGAGGACGAAGCCGCATACCAGCAGGCGTTGAAAGATATCCCCGTTTACCGCCAGGGGAACATGCATCTCACTTTAGTGGATGTAAACGGTAATCCACTTTCTGGATACCAGGTGAATTACAGACAAACGAGGCACGATTTTCTTTTTGGCGGGGTTGCCAATCCGTTTTATGCAAACTCATTACAGCAAGCGGGTATGAATACGATCACTGAATACATGGGTTGGAATTGGATCGAACCTGAATTGGGAAAATTCACCCTTGATTTCGCCAACTACTGGCTGGGAATCGATGAACTGAAATCCGGGGGGATGTTTATCAAGACGAATGTTGTGTACGATACCGGTGAGTTACCACCTTATTATCTAGATGTGACTTATGATGAATTTCTTATTCGCCTCTACAACCATGTTGCCACCACCGTCAAACGATTTGCTCCGCAGGTGGACGATTGGGAAGCAGTGTTGGAACCCAATTTTGGCAACCATAATCCGATGAATTTGACCAAAGATCAGTATTATGAAGCCATTTCCACTTCCATTCGCGCCATCCGCGAGAACGACCCGACCGCCTGGGTGGAAATCAATTTTGGCTACAACTGCGGCGGTATTGATTGGCTGGACAATGCAGCCATCATTCAGGAGATGTTGGACAAGCAGATCGATTTTGATGTGATCGGTCTTCAGTTTTATGACAATGCCACCATAGTGGATGGGACGGTGATGCCCAAACGCTCGTTGAGTGAATTAAGCGCCTGTTATGATAAATATGAAAAGATGCTTTCCCCCTACGGAAAGCGGGTGGTGGGATCCGAGTTCTCTGTACCTTCCGACCTGCCAGAGGAACAACTGGGTTATTGGAATGTACCCTGGTCAGAAGAAACCCAGGCGCAGTATCTGACAACAGCTTACACGATCTTCTTCGCCAAGCAACAAAACCTGGGTTTGGTCTGGTGGGACACAGTGGAGCCTTCCCCCTTTGTTTATAATGGTGGTTTGATTCAACAAGATGGAAACCCCAAGAAGGCTTATTATGCCCTGCAAAATCTTATCAACAGTTGGACGACCACCGGTACTGGAACTACGGATTCCAGCGGTTCACTTACTTTCAGGGGTTTTGCTGGAGATTACGAAGTCGAGATCGTGAATCCAGCCACCGGTGAAAGTATGACAACGACAATCCACATCACTGAACAAAAAGAAAATAACCAAACGGTGAACTTCACTGCCAGCAATTGGCTCTTGGATCAAAGAGCTACTCTCAAAAAACTGGTTGACTATTGGCAATCAAATGGGGACACTACCCGGACTCAAAAAGGGAAAGATTCCCTGGCTCTGGTTGACCATCACATTCAGACCGGCGAATGGGCGCTCGCGAAACAAACCCTCACGGCAGCTCTGGATGAATTAGCCATCACTACTGAGATCGTCATTCCCATGGATCAGTTAATCCCGGTGGTAGATACCAGTGGCGGCGGAGTGACCACGGAGAATGGCAGTTGGTTACTTTGGGGTGCTGGGGTAATCCATTATCCATATAAATTTCCCGCGGGCACGGTAACCGTGGTGATCAAGGCTCACGCCCATAACACTGCCGGGGAGTCGGCGATCATGGTTACAGGGGTAGGTGCCAATTACTCACAAATTTGGAAGGTCGCCGATGAACAATCTCAAGAATATACGTTCACTACTATTACCAGCGGGAACGAACAAGATCTGACCATCCGCTTCCCTTATGATGAACAAATTTACAGCCGAATCAACCAGCAAAATGGCAACGTTGGTGAACTTAAACTTTACGTGGACGAGGTCAAATTAATTTTTAAAACAACACAGATAATTGAATAGTAAAATATGATAAAGATCATTCGTTAGTAACAATTAAGAGGTACGGAGTATCTCCCCGTACCTCTTCTCTTTAATTATTTCCGCTCTTTTTTCGTCGCTTCCCTAGCCAATCCCAGATCAAACGCATAAAGATGCATCGCCTCCAACACCCAACTCAAGGCTTCTTCAGCATGGGCCGGTTCACCACTTTGAACATACCCTTCTTCGCCGCGCAACATCTCCCAATCGGTAATGCTCGCGACGGGATAAATCTCAGACCGGCTGCTTTCAAAAGACGGCACCTCCACTTTGACCTTGAGAGGCCCTCCTCGTCCAAAGTTGAAATACCTGAGAAAGATATCCCAGTAAAAACGGGTCAGATGATCCCTGAAGAGGTTCAACGCCTGCCGTTGAATTTGCTGCACCCTTTTATACCCAGACTGAAGTTGTTCGAGCAACTCCTTGTTTTGATGCATGTGCAGGAATCGATACAGAAGCATTATGGAGGTCGCCGGATAAGCAGATTCACGATCCACGGGCCCCCCTTTGTAATGTGATCCATCGTAGATCACTTCCATCATTTGGAAGAACTGATAACGATTTCCCTTTGCCTCCCCCTCCAGCTTACCAATTTCGGATTCCATGATGCCCATCACCATGTTCAATTCGCTCAACTCTGCCGGTACGTTCCGGGTAAAACTCGGGATTGTAGTTGCCTGGGCTATTGAGCTTTCCTTTTCAGGTGGCAGTTCTGGCTGGAACATGGCTGCCGGCTCCAGGAGCTGAAAGGAGTCAACGCTTTCCCATTCGGGATTCTGTATAAAGTCACTGATCTCTTTCCAGTAAAGCTCAAATGGGATGGAACCATTTTTCTTCATCAGAGCACCAAGTACCTGCTGCCAGACCGAAATTGTCTTACCGTCATTCGCCGCCAGTGCAAACAGGATTCTCACTTTGTGATCAATCCCGCTGCCGGCCGGCGAATTGAAGAAGAGACACAGGCGTTCCAACTTGTCTGAAATTCTGGGTACGTCATTGAGGCGTGCCTGCTGCTCCATTTCAAAGAGCAGCGTGTTCTCAAACAATACGTCAGCACGAATATTACGTAATCCGCTAAAAGGTAGAACTTTCTCCAACTCGGTTTTTCTGCCTTGTTGGTAGGCAGCAATGAATACCTGCATTTCCATCAAGGCATGTGCTGCCTCGACAGGGTCATCAAGTTTCGGCGCTTTGCGAGGATTTTCTTCCAACATCGCCGCCCCGTCCTCGGTGAGGACTAAAGCTGCGTAAGGTCTGCCTCGCTGGCCTGGCATCGTTACGTTGATCGTCCGCAATGCCGGCGCCAATCCACCTGGCGGTTCGGTTAGAATCTTCAAGGCATCCCGAACTGGATGCTGTCCCAGGCCAGTCATGATTTCAATTTGTTCTCCCGTGGCAATTCCACGGTGGGAAAAGCAATACATTATTTGGTTTAGTCGGTCGGATTGATCTTGTGTGTCAATCCAGCGATTGATAGGTTTCTGATTTTCTTTCATGTCAAAAATTCACTCCGTAATTTATAGGGCTGATTAATGTGGACTTTAACCGATTTATTGACCCGAATTATTGACGCTGTCTAATCGATCCTGCAGGTTGCGTAATACCTGGTTCTGTTTCTGGATCATCTTTTCCAGTCGTTCATTTTCTATAGTCAAGGCAAAGTTTTTTTGTTCCATCTCATATCTCAAACGTATGTATTGTTTTATTTCAAGGTCACGGTCAGCTATCTGTTTCTCTACTTCTTTGACGTACGTTAGCTCCGTATGATATTTCTTATTTACAATCTCAAGGATCATTTCAGGATACCTGTCGCGAAATTGCTGCTTCATATAGTTGATATCCCCGTAGGAAAAGACTAAGTAGTCAATGGCAGCACAGGCAGTGAGGATCAAATGATCCTCAAGCGAAATACCGATCTCGTCGAAAAATTTACCGAAATGAAATTCGAGTAAGGCTTTCAGTTTTTCAAGATCAGGATTCTTATTACTACTTTCCAGAAATTCATTCATTCTTTACTTCCTTTTTTGGAGTGGTCCGGAACCGAATGTGGAAAATCTACATTCGGTTCCTTGAGCCCTAGATCAACAGATCATTAAGCGCGTCTTCCGCGCCACCCTCTTCAGCGATGAAGAAGGAGTCATCAGACGGAAGTCCGCCCATGCGCAAGGCAGCTTTGACCGCCCGTGCTTTGCACATATACCCTGCCCGATTGAAGAATTTGATCAGATCGTCATCTTCGCCAATACGCAAACGGAGGTGGATGTGCACAGATATTGCAAGTGCACCATCGTCACGATCATTCTTTGGACTCATGCTTTCCTCCGATTGGACTGTTGCTTGGCCAACTTATACAATCCCCGACTGATCGAAATCACCGGATCATCAGGAATATGTACCCTACCGCTGAAACGTTCCACTAGAAGCTCACGAAGGAGAATGGCTCCCCCACCTACGATGATGAGTTGCGAAAACCTACGCCAGCGCGGTCCCCATGTCTTTTCAATTTGACCAGTGACCTCTCGTGCCCAGACGGGAATCGCCTGACGCACTTCCAGCTTCGAGCATCGTAATTTGGTATCGAGCTCACCCAAGGTATGCAGGTTATCTCCGTTGAGCAATTCCAACAATCGGCGTACACCCAGGGTTCGGCCAGCGGTCATGGCCTGCACCACCGTCCGGTCGTTGACCGTCAAGAGTTCCAGCGTATTAAAGCCAATCGAGATGATCCCCATCTCCTGGTTGAAATGAGCCCTCCTTTGCGGGATGAACTGTCCCTCATCATCCAGCAGATAATCAAAGAGAGCACCGGAGGGTTGACTGGTCACTTTCACTTCAGCGATCTGGATCGAGCAATGCTGTCCCTCAGCCTCCCATTCATGATCCCCCACCAACCACCGCTTTACGTTTTCGGCATTGGCGGCTGCCTGATCTCCGGATAAAACTTCCAGGGGAAGACCAACGATCAAATTGATGGGAGTATCGATCATCCCAAACTGGTTCATGTAGCGGCTGAGGATGCCATACACAATAGCACGGGTTTCGGGAACACCGGTCATGCGTTCATAGTCCAGGTTTTCAATTGGACGTCCCCAGTCATGCGCGCCCGGACCAACGTAGAAATTCATCCCCCCGACTCCGACCTTCATGGGCGGTTTGCGATTGCGGAACCCCAGCAACTGGCTGACCTGTTGGCCGGTATCAGCAGCCACGACAGCCTGAAGCTGAATCCCGCCGTGCTCGCCATAGAGCTTATTCGCTCCGGCACCGAGATCCTCGCCAAAGAAAATAGGCTCATTCATGGTTCACCTCCACTGACCGCCTTTCTAGATCATTTTGGTGAACTATACTGAGATACGCATCCATGGCTTCGCACACCCGCCTGGCTAAGTTGCGCCGGGGTGTTGTTTGAATAAAACGTATGAAATTGTTATCCACTCCTGGATAGAGAGTGAAATGGATGGAGAGCACGAGCTTTTCTCTTGCTCTTGTTGATTGGATCGACATTTGCGACCTCCTTCATAAGGTTTGGCCGCACCTGTGCGAATTCGAGAAAAACGGGAATGCTGCGAAATTTTTGTGAGTTACCAAAAAAACGTGCAAAAAACGTGCAAAACGTGTAGATTTAGTGCCAAAAATGGACTTCCTGGACAATTTTTACCCCCATATATGCTACCTCACATACTCTATTCCCCCACATATACGGCATGGATTCCCCAGGACGGTTCTTCGAATCAGTAGGTTGCGCGTTCGAGCCGCGCCGAGGGCGCCAATATACATGGGTTTGAAGATAGTCGGACGGTAAATATCATAGTTTCTGCCGTCCGACTATTTTGCAAAGGCTGGGTTGGGCTCCGCTGTCATATCAAGCGCTTAAGGAGCGGGGTTGGCTGGCGGCCCTTTTTCCACCAACCATTTTTCCGACCACATCTTCTTTGCCCTGGAAAACAAAACGACCTGCCAGCAAGTTCTGGCCAGGCCACGCAAACGGGAATAAGAAAATCCGAACGTTTTCAGCGATGCTTAATCTGTGTTGAATACTTGGTCTTATTGTACAAAAGGAAAGGACATGATCCTAGGGGGACAAAGAAGCTTTGCTTTCAAAGATGAAAATGCTTGGAAATTTCTTGGGTGATTTTTTACAAAGCGCTTATAGAAGTAAAAATTTGAGAACATATTTCTTAGTGGAACCCGAAACTGAAACAAAGGAGGATTTACAGCGTTCATGGCGATAAACCATCAATACAGCTAACCTGTTGTAATAGAAACACATGGGCTCAGATTAATTCGGCATGGACCAAATTTATCATTCTTTGTACCTTGCGCCTTTTCTCTTGGACAAATTTCACAACCTCGCCAATTATTTATAGAAATCGCCGCCGTTGTATACACCGCCCTGTCTATTGAGCTAAGCAAAGTGAGAGAAAGCGTCACCCCCCGCTGCATCTCTAAGGTTCAACCATTTTATTGGCACAAATCAGGTCTCAACGCGAACTTTACGGTCGATGAAGAATATTCCACTTCGTCCTTTCGATCTGGAATGATCTCGCAATTAAAGAGCACATTCAAAGCGAAAGAAGAAAACGAACCGGTGCTTTGCAATCCCCTTTTTTCTGTGGGTGCAAACAATCCACCTGACCATGTCATACTCTTCATTACAGTTTATTTTCAATCCCGCCTTTTCCATCGAAAAGCCGGGCGGGTTCTGATATGATTAATGGGGTTCAGGTCGCCTGCAAACGTGATTATTGAGGGAGTTATGAAACGTTGGATAAATTTCTTGTCTTGTGGGCTTATCATCACTTTGATATGGTCTTCGATCATCATTCAGCCCGCATCTGCCCAAAAAGAAGAAGATACGGTTAGGGTTTTAATCAAGTATAAGAATGGTCAAATGAAAACCGCGCGTAGTACGCTGAACGCGTCAGGTGCGGTCATCCGTTATGTTTTCAATGACATCAATACCCTCGCGCTGACCATCTCTGAGAAAGACCTCCCAGGTTTATATCGGAACCCTGACCTGCTGACCATCGAGAAAGACCCCGCGCGTTACCTTATTGAGCCGTTCTCAACCGAACCTGAAGCGTTGTTCAATAATACAGTGGATGTCAATGGTCAAATCATTCCCTGGGGCCTTGAAGCCGTTCAGGCACGCGATGTTTGGGATATTAACCGAGACGCGGTGATTGATTCAGGCGCACCAACTGGGGCAGGCATGAAAGTCTGCATCATCGATACCGGTTATTACACTGATCATGAAGACCTGAAAGATAATATAAGCGGAATTTCCCAGGTCGACGACAACTGGCAGCGGGATGGGTACGGGCACGGTACGCACGTGGCCGGCACCATCTCCGCGATGAACAACCCCATCGGTGTAGTTGGAGTCACCCCCGGCACAGTCGACTTGCACATCGTGAAGATTTTCTCCGATGAAGGAAAATGGGTTGTCGGAGCGTCTGACCTGATCGCAGCCGTGTATTCCTGCAGCGAAAACGGCGCGAACATCATCAACATGAGCCTGGGCGGAGATACCCCCTCTACCATTGAAGAAGCCGTGTTTCAATCGCTCTTCGATTCCGGGATCCTTTTAATCGCTTCTTCTGGCAATTTGGGCACCTCGGCATACAGCTATCCTGCCTCTTATCCAAGCGTCCTTTCGGTAGCCGCGGTCAATTCCAACCTGCAGCATGCTGGTTTTTCGCAGTATAACAATGCGGTTGATCTTGCCGCCCCGGGCGTGTCCGTGATCAGCACCGTTCCGACGAAAATCGAGACAGTTGTAGTGGATGGAGTTACCTACCCTGGTTATCATATCCAGTATTCTGCCTGGGGTTCTGCGAGCGGTGAACTGGTCAGTGGCGGCCTGTGTGACTCTGTAGGCGCGTGGGCAGGGAAGATCGTTCTTTGCCAACGCGGCTCCGTCGATTTGCTCACCAAGGTCACGAATGTGCAATCATCGGGCGGCCTGGTTGCGTTGATCTATAACAATGAACCTGGCGTGTTTGGAGGAACCCTAGGGGACGGCAATTCATCACTCATTCCCGCACTCACCATGAGCCAGTCGGACGGTCAATATCTCCTCTACAACAAGCTGGGCAAGGTAACAGCAGTGACCAGCACTGTGATGGGAGGGTCCAGCTACGGTTCCTGGAGTGGAACTTCGATGGCCGCGCCACATGTGGCAGGCGCCGCGGCGCTTGTTTGGTCCTGCAAACCAGACGCGAGTAACACTGAAGTAAGAGACGCGCTGATCAACACCGCTTTAGATCTTGGAACAGCAGGCCGGGATGACTATTTTGGTTATGGGCTGGTTCAGGCATTTACCGCCTGTAGCTCCTTGAAACCAACGGCTGTGGAGCTCTCCTCCTTCTCAGCTCAATCTCAACCAGCAAAGGTGACGCTGAGCTGGGAGACCTCAAGCGAACTCAACACACTGGGGTTTAACCTGTACCGCTCCAGCACATTAAACGGAAAAAGAGACAGGCTGAATGCAATACTCATTCGAGGAGACAACCCACCCGGCAGCCTCGTGGGTGGTTTTTACGAATACACTGATAAATCATTCAACCCAAGAATGATGAGACCCAGCGCAGAACTCAGCGGCACCATTCTGCAACAGGCGCTGAACGGCAGCCGTCCTTATTATTATTGGCTGGAAGAGGTGGATATCTACGGTCACAACAAGGTATATGGACCGGTTGAGGTGCGTAAAACACCCTGACACGGCCCAGCCAAGGAGAGAGAAACGCCTCTCCCGTTTTCACGAAGAGAAGAAGTTGCGCGCGTGGTTCGATACAAATAACCCACAGGTTCTTGTGAAAAACGACGATTTCTCACTGGGGCTTCAACTGTTGTTGCTGTAACCGTCATTCAAAGGTTGTCTTATTTGCCTTTTGTAATTTTTTGCTGTAATCCCATTTTGTAAATGATTGGACCCTGCAGCTCGCTACGCCCATAAATATCGACCGTTTCCAGCCAGTAATAAAAAGTTTTATTTGCCCCCAATTCGACTGGCAGCAAACGTGCACTTTCATCCAGGAATTTGTACTCCGAACCGATAAGAGAGCCTGGTTGAGAGCTGGGAATCATCTGTTCATTGATCCTGGTCCTGGCTCCCTCAACAGATGTCGCTCTTAACAAGTTGAAGCCCAGGTTGTTCACCTCATTGGTGGTTTCCCATACAAGCTTAACCGCTTTTTCCTCTCCGATCGCTGTAAACGAGAGCAGGTCCGCCGAGGTTGGATCTCCAGTCGCTTCGAAAGCGCCAATATCGCAATGCGGGCCCTGTGGGCGCGGCACTCCTCGCTGATCAAACGGGCTGCAAGTCGCATCATTGCCAGCATCAATGGCAGATGACCCAACCAGGAGCGGGATCGTCCAGGTCGGTCCGCCATAGTTGTCCGGAGGGCCGAGGAGGGGATTGCTGGAGATGATGTTCGTGCAGACACCCCCAGCCGGGCAACCGCCTTCAATCACGCTATCGTTAATGATCGGCATGCCTGAGTGAAAACTATAAATTTGCGAGCCGCTGGTTACCGCCGTGTTTCGCCAAAAAATAGAATTGTTGACCCTGTTGTTGGTCGCATCGGTTGCCATGCCACCGCCATAAATCCCGGCAGTGTTGGCAGTCAGCGTCGCGCCATCTAACAACAGGCTGCCCGCAGAATTAAAAATGCCGCCACCGTATGTTAATGCTGAGTTATTATAAAATGTCGCGTTTTTAAGCACCGGGTCACTGGAATAATTATATAAACCTCCTCCTCGTTCGGAGGCGGTATTCCCCATAAATGTAATATTCGTCATTTTGGGGTCACTATTGTTGTTGTTCATCCCCCCGCCGTTTTTCGCTGAGTTTCCTTCAAAGGTGACGTCTGTTAATGTCGCATGAGTATAGGAGTTGTAAATACCACCCCCATGATTCGGCGTGGAATTGCCAATGAACCGGACCGCTTGCAAGGTAGGATTGCTATTCGAAGTAAAAATTCCGCCGCCGTAATCTGTGGCTGTGTTACCGGTAAACGTTACCTGGTCAAGATGGAAATCACAATAATCGACGTTATACATCCCTCCGCCCCTATATACGGCTGAGTTATCGGTGAATGTTACACGCAGAAGCGAAGGACTGCTGTATTCCCAGTTATAGATACCCCCTCCATAATTTGCTGTGTTATTAGAGAAGGTGACATCGGTCAAAATGGGATTGCTGCCATTATTATTCATCCCCCCGCCGTATATTTCGCTTTTATTCCCTGTAAAATCAACATGGTTTAAGGTTGGTTGGCAGCCTGAGTTGAACATACCACCGCCATGTTCTCGAGCAGAATTGTTTGTGAACGTGACAAACGCCAGGCTCGGGTCGCTCGAATAGTTATACATTCCCCCACCGCGCTCCGAAGCGGAATTACGCTCAAAAGACACGTTTTCCAATGTGACATTGCTGTGGGACGAATTTAACATTCCGCCACCACCCTTGGCTGTATTGCCGGTAAAGGTCACATTTTCCAGTTCAATTGTTCCCCCGCCGTTGTACATCCCGCCGCCACTTGTGACCGCCGAGTTTTCAGTGAATGAGCAATCAGATAATGAAACGGTGCTCAGGTAATTATTCATCCCACCACCAAGGTCCTGGCTGGCGTTTCGCACAAAATCGACACCTGTCAGGTTTGAACCGCTGGAATAATTAAATACGCCTCCTCCCCGTTGAACAGCTGAATTTTCAACAAACAGGACATTTGTGAAAGTCGAGCTGCCTACATAGTTGTATACCCCACCTCCACGGTCGCCCGATGAGTTGTTTCTGAATTCTACATTTATGAAAGAGGGATTACTGCTGGAAGCAAACACCCCACCTCCTAATGAGGCCGCGTAGTTATTGGTAAAAATCACATTGCGGATAACAGGACTACCCTTATAGGCGTACAGGCCGCCACCACGGTTATATGGGTTCTCGCCATCAGCGTACCCTTTCTCAATGGTGAAGCCATCCAAAATGGAGGAACCGTCCGCGCCGCTGCCACTGACCACGTGATAACTGTTGTCTGTGTTGTTACCTGGCACACCCACATCACCACTGAGGACCGTTATATTCACCGAAGGATCGCGTTGATTCAGCTCCAGCTCAGTACCGCCAAACCCGCCATAAATGGCTACTCCTTTTTTCATCACGAAGCTGCTGGCGCGATCAGCTGTGGAGGTCGGCAAGTAAACACCCGCGGCAACCCAAATTTGGTCGCCATTGGAAGAAAGGCTGATTGCGCGTGGCAGTGAACAAGCATTCTCCCATGTCTCGCCGCACGTACCGCTTTCAATACCGGCAGGTTTTACACGGATAACCATTCCATCCGCATGTGCCTGGTTCACGGAAATACCACACAAAATCAGCGAGAAAAAGAAAATAAAAGTGGATTTACCAAATATTTGCAATTTCATCGACACACCTCATCGACACAATCACCAATAAAATTATGCAGCAAATACCTTGTAATAAACTTACAGAACGTTTAAAGAACAAATTTGTTAAGTATGGAGTGTACCCAAAGTGTCCCCGACCGATGCCAGGTCTTTCACGCCGATTTCTGGCATTTCTGGCTGCTTCTGAAGTGACGATCTCGCGCGAAATTAAGAAAAGGACCTCACATCGCTACATGGTAAAATGACTGCGGCGAATACTCTCATCCACAATACCTGTGAAGATCCTTCCAGCAATCGAGTTCAGCAACCATCCATTTCAAAACTGTCATCACGCTTGGGGGCGCCGGAACTCGCTTGTGCGCAAAATACAGGTACTTCACTATAATTATTATGATCAGCCAGTGCGTCATCGCGGCTGGGTGATCATCGTTTAGACCGCTGGAAAAATTCCAAATTTCTTCTGTCAGGGAAATGTCAAGAAGGAATTTGGATGCCATGTGCCATCATTTGGCATTTCACGATGTCAAAAGGGCGGAGCGCGCATCATGCCTGTCAGCATTCAACAAAAACGAAAACTTAGAATCCTTCTTGCTCTCCCAGTGGCTGCCATCCTGTTATGGGGGATCATCACCCCGAACGGTTTTCGCGCAGCGGTTGAGGTGAATAAGTGGTCGCTGGCGTTTATCGCGCATTTCTATCAGCCCATTTCTTCAGATCAAGCATTACCCTTACCGCCTGCGTCTCACCCGCACGCGAAGCTGCTTCTGGCGCGTGAAGCGATTGCCAATGGTGATGACGACCTGGCTTTAGCGTATATTACCCCGCTCATTGGTCCGGGTAACCCATTGGTAACGAATACGTACGCGGAAATCACCTACCGGCACGAGGACTTTGCCAGGGCGATCAGTGCCTGGGAAATGGCAGGGAATCTTACAGCGCTGCACAACGCCACCTATGAATTACGCGAAAAGAAGTTATTAGACGACGCGTTAAAGGCCGCCATCAGCCGGTATCACCTTGAGCCTGAAACCTCTACTTCAGCCCTGGCAACCATTTACACTGATCTTAAGGAATACGACCAGGCAGTCGCTTTGCTCGATCAATCAATGGGAGAATTCCCTGAATCCAAATTTTTTGTCACCTGGCTGAACACAAAAAGCGGCGTTCAATTCTCGCAGGCAAATGACTATGCTGCGAATAATCAGTTATCTGAAGCTGAATTGTTCTATCGCGCATCGGTGAATACGAACCCGAATAATTGGATCGCCTGGAAAAAATTTGGCTGGTTCTATTACTACAACTTTAAAGACAGTGAATCAGCAGCCAATTGCTTTAAAGGAGAAATGGCTGCCTATCCCGAAAACGGGGAAGGGCAAATCGACCTGGCCACTTTGTACGCTTTAGAAAAGCAAGCGCAACCGGCCGGCTACTGGTACAGGCAGGCGATATCCCTCAGACCAGATCGCGGAGATTTTCAGCTGCATTACGCGAAATTCCTGAGAGATTCAAAGGAATTAGATGAAGCCGCCGAAATCTTTGACCGCCTCTCGCAGGATTTTCCTGATTACATTGACGCGCATTATGAAGCCGCGTTGACCTATGCTCAATTGAATCAACCCGCCAAAGCCATCCAGTCCATTGAAAGAGTGTTACAACTGATGAACCCCCCTGTCCTCAGGTACTACTTACTGGCTGGGTCATTATATGAGGCGAACGGCATGAAAGAGAAAGCGGTTGAAGCCTATAAGAACGCGTTGCTCCTTGACCCGCAAAGCCCCGAAGCCTTGAATGGAATTAAGCGACTGTCTGAATAAATGAGAAGTCAAATGCCCCGCAGCCGAGCGAGGTTTTCCTCCATAATACTGACAGATACACAGAAGGCGCGATGGTCAGGCTACCTGTATGGCGCCATGCTGCTCGTTTGCGCCGCGCTTTGGGGATTTCTCATGATCTACGATTACGTGCCCTTAATCAGTTACGTGGGGCTCTTTTTGCTCGGGGCTGGTAATGCGCTCATTTGCAGGCGTCTTCCTCGTTCCACCCCGCTGGATGTGAATATCCTCGCGCTGCTTCTCTTGCTCCCTGTGAGCCTGGCGCTTTCTCACAACCGCGAGCTCTCATTGGTGAAAGTTCACGGCGTGCTGCTCTCCATTACGCTCTTCTGTATTTTGGTCAATTTTCTGGCTAACTTAAAAAGGTTGAAGTGGGCGATCCTGGCGCTCGCCGCCACAGCCGTTTTATTGTCAGTGTTGGGCTTCTTTGGCGCGGATTGGTCTTCTGGAGATTGGGCGCTGCCCGCAAAACTCCTTGCCTCCTTGCCCCTGCCGTTAACCGCCATTCACCAGTTCACCGCGAGCGGCGGGATTCACGTGAACACCATCGGGGGTACTTTAGCCTTGTTCGCGCCGCTGCTGATCAGTCTATTGTTAGACCGCGGCGCTTACAGGAGGGCTTTCCTTCGCAAACACCCGCGGGCGAAATTGTTCACCATCCTTTATAAGTTCATGATCGCCGCCGGAACAGCGCTCGTCTTCTTCATGCTCATCCTCACGCAGTCGCGTGGAGCGCTTCTCGGCACTATGTGCGGCGTGTTTATCCTGCTGGTGTGGAAAGATAGACGCTTTTTATTTATCATCCCCATCCTGGTGGTGGCCTTATTGGTTGGCATATGGGTTTTTGCCGATGGCGACCCGGCCCGGTTTTTCCTCCTTTTAGATACCTACTCCAACCCTGAAGGCAACACGCTGCAGATCAGGATCGAGTACTGGAAAAACACCCTCTATCTGATCCAGGACCTGCCGATTACCGGCGCCGGCATCGGAACCTACGGCAAAGTCTTCCATGATATCTACCCGTTCGCCACACCCCTGGCTATCGTGAGGCCGCTATTTTACGCGCATAATATGTACCTGGCCGTGGCCGCCGATATGGGTTTGCCCGCCCTGGTGATTTACCTGGCGTTGTTCAGCAGTTTTTTTACCATGACCCTGATGGCAATACGCAAAGCCCGCTCCATCGTCAAAACGCTGCTGAGAGGCCTGCTTTGCGGTATGTCGGCCCATATGGTTTATGGTCTCATGGATAATTATATGCTGGGCGAAAAGCTCGGTTTTTCCGTTTGGCTCTTTTTCGCCGTTTGCACCGCCATCTACATCCACAGGGAAACCCTGGTCCACTATTACAGCGAACAACCAGGCGAGGCGCTGAACACTACCCCGCGGCTTTTCAGGCAGGTCGCGCGGTCGCGCTTACGGGATTTATGGTGGAACGTCGGCGCCTGGTTGGTGATTTCGGTCATTGGCATTTCATTCATCCTCCCCCACCCTCTTATCAGCCTGGTGATCACGGTCAGCGGCGGTACCCTGCTGGGAATTGTCATGACCAGGCGCTTTGAATTACAATATCAAGGAGAACACGCGCGCCCGGAGGCTCGAACCTCGCCTTAGCGCGACCATCCGCTCACATCCTGGACAAATATGGGAAGCACACCTGATTCTGATTGGGACCTGATCATCACGCCGCGCAAGAAGTGGTTTGAACTGCAGCTGCAGGAGGTGTGGAATTACCGCGATTTGATCGCCCTCTTTGTGCGCCGTGACTTCGTCTCGCGCTATAAACAGACCATTCTTGGGCCGCTGTGGTTCCTCATCCAGCCCTTGCTGACCTCCGTGGTGTTCACCGTGGTGTTCGGCAACATCGCCGGCCTGTCCACCGACGCCCTGCCGCGATTGCTCTTTTATATGTCCGGCAACGTGCTGTGGGCGTATTTCTCCGGCTGTCTCAACGGAACCGCCACCACTTTCACCTCCAACGCGCAGTTGTTTGGCAAGGTGTATTTCCCACGCCTGGTAACCCCGCTCTCCATCATCCTTTCCAACCTCATCACCTTTGCCATCCAGTTCGTGTTCTTCCTGGGTTTCTTCGTTTATTACCTGCTGCGCGGTTCGCCTGTGCGCTTTACCCTGTGGGCCTTGTGCCTTCCGCTGCTCATCCTGCTGATGGCCGGGATTGGGCTGGGGTTCGGCATCATCGTTTCTGCGCTCACTACCAAGTACCGTGACCTGCAGCACCTGGTGGTCTTCGGTATTTCGCTGTGGATGTATATCACCCCGGTGATCTACCCGGTCTCTTCCATACCAGAGAAATACCGCTGGGTGGCGGTGATCAATCCCATCACTCCCATCGTCGAAACCTTTCGCGCCGGCTTCCTGGGCGCGGGCAACGCCTCGTGGGGGATGCTGGGATACAGCGCGGCATTCGCGGCGGTAATTTTGTTTATCGGCGTGGTCATTTTCAACCAGGTGGAAAAAACTTTTATTGACACGGTGTAAAGGGAGAAACCTGCCATTCATAAGATGAACTATGAATCTCAAAGGAATAATAGTCACTTGAAACATAATTCTAACCAACGAAATAAAAATGCATCTCTTTTTAAGATGGTTGGGAATTTTTTATTTGTTTATTTATGTTTAGTCCTTTTTTTTGTCCTCTCGCTTACACTCGTATCTTTGATACCGGGAACAAAGATCAAGGAAAATATTGCTTCATCAGCGTTAACCCTAAAGGAACAAGGCGATCGCCCAAGAATACTTGGAAATCATAAGTTAAATCAATTGGATAACTTAACTGAGAGTGTAATGCTAGGAATTATTTACAACATCGATGAGCATCAACCCCTGAAATCTGCTCTTAAGGCGATGTTTTATGCTGGGTCGAATAGCAATGAAGAAAATTACCGTGTCAATTCGCTGTATGATCAAATCCAATATGCCTTCCGCCCAAATAACCAGTATCCTCGTTACTGGCATGGATATATCGTCGCTATTAGACCGATGTTAACCTTCATGCCATATTCTAGCGTACAAAAAACGCTTCAAATTGCCTTCTTAATTTTTTTTGGGTACTTGGTCGCGTTGTTTTCAAAAAAACTGTCGATGCTGGCCGCGCTGTCCTTTGCAATAAGCATAGTCCTGGTTAATATTTCTATAATACCGGTCACAGTTCATGCTTCAATGGTATTTTTTATTTGCTTTTCTGCAATTGCTCTTTTTCTTAAAACCAAAGATATGTCGACAGAGAAATATATCATTGCCTTTTTTATTATTGGAGCGCTGACTAGTTTTGTGGACCTATTGACCGCTCCTTTTATCACATTTGGCTTTCCAGCGATTGTTTTATTAATTTCCAGGAATACGGTCGAGACTCGAAATTCCTTCAAATCGGTTTTCAGTTTTGTTGTTTACATCGGCCTATCTTGGATGATCGGCTATGCCTTGCTCTGGGGAACGAAATGGGTGCTGGCCAGTATTATGTTGAAAGAAAATGTGATTGCTGAAGGAATAAATGGCATTCTTGAAAGAATTGGCCGTGACATTCCTTTTGGGAATATCCAGCATATTAATTCATTTGATGCCATTAAGAAAAACCTGCAAACTTTTTATACCTTTACCATTTCAAATTACCCGATATCATTTGTAGTCATTCCACTGATGATTTTTTATGGTTTCTTTGCCGTAATATGGCATAAAAAGAAATATCGCCTTGATACAACAATTATTATTGCGTTAATTGGTCTGCTGCCATTTTTCTGGTTCGGTGTCGCAGCGAACCATTCATTTATCCATGCTTACTTCACTAGCCGGATTTTATCAGTGTCCGTTTTCGCATTCTCCTATGTCTTAATCGATATAGTGGATTGGAATCAAATCAAGAAAGCCTACACTGCCCTTAAGTCTAAGATGTCTTCAAACCGAAAATCTTTAATAGGGATGTTCTTCAGAAAACACAAGGAAATACTTTTATGAGACCCGTCATCTCCGTTGAACATCTCACCAAGCGCTACGAGCTGGGCGTCATCGGCACCGGCAGCCTCACCCGCGACCTGGAGCGCTGGTGGGCGCGCGCCCGCGGCCAGCCAGACCCTTACTCGCGCATCGGGCAAAAAGACCCCTTCCGCCTCGCCGGTCAGTCGATCCTGGCGTTGGACGATGTCTCTTTCCGCGTGGAGCAGGGCGAGGCGCTGGGCATCATCGGGCGCAACGGCGCCGGCAAGAGCACGCTGCTCAAAATTCTCTCGCGGGTCACCGCGCCTTCCAGCGGGGTGGTAAAGGTGAAAGGGCGCATCGGCAGCCTGCTGGAAGTGGGCACCGGCTTTCACCCCGAGCTCACAGGGCGCGAGAACATCTACCTCAACGGCGCCATTTTAGGCATGAAAAAAGCCGAGGTGGCGCGCAAGTTCGATGAAATTGTCGACTTCTCAGGCATCGAGAAGTTCATCGACACGCCGGTCAAACGCTATTCCAGCGGCATGTACGTGCGCCTGGCCTTCGCCGTGGCCGCGCACCTTGACCCCGAGATACTGGTGGTGGATGAAGTGCTGGCGGTGGGCGACGCTGAGTTTCAGAAAAAATGCCTCGGCAAGATGGGTAACGTGGCCAGCGAGGAAGGGCGGACGGTGCTGTTTGTCAGCCATAATATGGCGGCGATTCAGCAGTTATGCACAAAATCGATCTTGATGAATTCCGGCAGGCTTGAACTGGCGGGCGATTCTCTGCAAGTCGTGAAAAAATACCTGGCTTCCAATGAAGAAATGGCAGCCGAGAAAAAACATGCCATCTTAGCCAGGAATGAACAGGAAAATTTTCAATTATCCAAAGTGTTCTTCGCGGATGAAACCGGGTCAACTCAAAACAGTTTTATGTCAGGAGAAAGCATCACCATTCACCTGGAGATCGAATCGGAAACCATTTTTCGCGGTTTGATCGTCACAATCGGCATCAATGACGAAAATGGCACAAGATTGACCGTCCTGCATAGTGACCTCTCCGGTATCCCCCTCCAAGTTGCCGGCAAACACACCGTAGTAACCTGCCACATTCCGAACCTGCTCCTGCTGCCGGGTAAATATTACCTGGATATAAAAATCTATCGTGGAAAGGATGTGCTCCTTTGGGTGCCCAACGCGAAAACGCTGTTCGTTGAGCCAGGGAATATTCTGAAAAGCGGTAAGCTGCCCCCAAAGGAATGGGGCGGATTCTTCGTTTTGGACAATCAATGGCAAGCATCGGAAAAGACAACCCGCTAGTTTCGGTCATTGTCCCCCTTCGCAACCGTTTTAACCTGGTCGATGAAGCCGTTGATGCGGTTTACAAGCAGAATTACCGCCCAATTGAGTTGATCCTGGTGGATGATTGCTCCAGCCAGGCCTACAGGCCAAAAATTCAAGCGCACGCGGGTTTCACGGTTGCTGTGATTCGGCACCAAGAGAACCAGGGACCCGGCGCGTCGCGGGAAACTGGCCGGCAGCGAGCGACTGGTGCCTACCTCGCCTACCTTGATTCTGATGACCTGTGGCATCCAACCTTCCTGGAAAAAATGGTCTTGCAACTCAAAGAGAAGCCCGAAACCGGGATGTGCTACTGCAAGACCAGGCAGTTCAGTGGCGCGGACCTCAACTCAGGGTCTTTGCGCCCTCGCAACGAACAGGCGTTTGACGCCATCCTGCCCACATTGCTCTTTGGGCGCCCCTGGAGCACAGGCGCCTGTTTATGGACCAGGAGGGCTGCTGACCAAATCGGCCCGTGGTCTGACGGTTGGACGAACGAGGACATTGAGTACGAATTCCGCGCAGGCATATTCGGCATTCAAATATCCCACCTGCCAGAAGTGTTGTGCTATGAAAGGGAAACGGACGATCCCCAGCAGTTATCACAAGCAGCCCACAAAAAGGCGCTGCTGCAAAAGTTTTCTTCAATTAAGGCAATGGCCATGACCGTGCTTGAAAACAAGCGCGCCCTTAAAGAACCCACCAGGGTATTATTCCTGAAAAAAAAGATGCGACCTATGGTCACTGACTTGTTTCAAGCAGAGGAATACGAGAAAGTAATCGAGCTTTGTAAGTTGATGAACAAAATAGTGAAGCCTCTCTCGAGAGCGTGGTTGCTCACCGCTCTCCTGCTGGCAAGCGCAAAGTATCGAAAATTCCCCGGCGCCACGAAATTCTTTCAACTGGGATGTCATTTCCTCACTTGAACAAGAAAACCACCACCCTGCTCATCACCGCTTTTTATCCCCCGCACCACAGCGGCGGTTTCGGCCTGCGCTGCCGCGATGTGGCGGAGGGGCTGCGCCGGCGCGGTCACTCGCTCACCATCCTCACCAACCGCTGCGAGCTGCGCGGCTGCCGTGAACACCAGAACGAGGAGCGAACGCTGCGCCTGCTGGCGCTCAGGCCAGCGGGAGACAACCCGCTGCAGCAGATCCTGTTTGACCGGCGCGAATTATTGAAAGTGGAGCGCGTCGTCCGCCAGGTGCAGCCGCGGCTCATCTATCTCTGTCACATGCAGAACCTGTCGAACGCGATTCTGCCCTTTCTCGCCGGGCAGCCCACGCCGCTGATCCTCGATGACGGCGGCTCGGAGCTCATTTACCTTTCACGGCTGCAGAAACGCGGGTTGTACTTCTACAAGAACGCGGGCGAGCCGCGGCTCAAGACCTGGCTTAAGCGCCTGGTTAAAACGGGCGCCAGGCTGGTGAGCGGCGGGCGGATTGTGCCAGATTGGCAGTGGCCCGAAGGCATGCGCGTGCTCTTCAACAGCCCTTCCGCGCTCGAGCACGCCCGCGCGCAGGGAGGGTTCGTGCGGAACGCCTTGGTCATCCCCTCGGGGTTGGATATCGCGCGCTTCCCGTTCAAAGCCGCGCCGCGAATTCACACGCCGCTGAAGATCATCCTGCCGGCGCGCATCAAAGAGCAGAAGGGCTGCCTGGATGGAATTCTGCTGGTGGATGAACTGCGCCGGCGCAGCGTGCCCGCCCAGCTGCTCATCATCGGCGAGGCGCAGTCCGCGGCCTACCTGGCGCTGCTGCGGCGCGAGGTGGAGGCGCGCCGCCTGAGCGGGCAGGTGGACATTCGCCCCATGGCGGGGCAGGATGAAATGAGCCGGCTTTACCGCGAGCATGATTTCTGTTTCTTCCCCTCGTCCTTCAAGACCGGCTTCTCGCGCGTGCCGCTGGAAGCCATGGCCAGCGGCTGCCTCGTGCTCACCTATGGGAATGAAGGCTCGCGGGAAGTGGTGCAGGACGGAGCAACGGGCTACCTGCTGCCCGAGGGAGATGTGGCAACCGCCGCGGAACGGGTTCACGCGTCCACCCTCGACCACGCGGGTTACCTTCGCATCCTTTCCACCGCGCGCCGACAGGTGGAAGAAAGGTATTCACTGGAAGATTACCTGCAGAAGGTCGAAGCGCTGCTCAGCCGCGCTGGAGAAACCCCGTCATGAGAAACCCGCCCGGCAGCAGGGCAACCTGCGTTGTGCATTATCCTTCACTGCGGGTGATGGCGGGCAACCCCTACTGGGCGATGCTTGAATCAGGGCTTAAGGAGGCTGGAATAACGCTCCTCGATGAGCCGGATGCGCACAAACTGCGCTGGCTGTTCAAAAATCGAAACAGGGTCGATATCCTGCACTTTCATTATTTTCAATTTCTGTATTGCAACCGCGGGCGCAGCCGCGCGCGCCTTGTTTATGTCGCCAGGTTCGCGCTCTTCCTGCTGCTCGCCCGCCTGCTCGGCTACCGCACCGTGCTGACCCTGCACAACCTCAAGCCCACCCATCCGCTCAACCCGGCCTGGATCGATTACCTGGGGCATTGGCTGGCGGCGAATTTCACCCAACGCGTCATCGTTCACTGCCATGAAGCCAGGCGGCTTTTAGCCGCGCGTTATGGCAGGAAAAACAACGTCATTGAAGTGGCTCATCCACACTATCTCGGCTATGCTTCCGGCAAGCCCTCCAAAACAGAGGCTCGCAAAATTTTGCGCCTGCCGCCGCGCTCTCCGGTCTTCCTCTTTTTTGGCGGCGTGCGCCGCAACAAAGGGCTGGAAAACCTGATTCAAACCTTCAAAGAGATCGAAGAGCGCGAGCCCACACTCCTCATCGCCGGAAAACCAGAGCCCGGCGCTGGGTACGCCGAGCAGCTGCAAAGCCTGGCTGGAAAAGACCCGCGCATCAGGTTCCATTTTGGCTATATTCCAGATGAGGAGCTGGCGCTCTTTTTCAACGCGAGCGACATCGTCGTTTTGCCCTTCAGCGCTATCCTCACCTCCAGCTCAACGATCCTGGCGATGTCGTTTGCCCGCGCGGTCATCGCCCCGCGCATGGGCTGCCTGCCTGAATTGCTGGAGCCAGGGGCCGGCTGGTTGTATGAAGCGGACAGCCCCGGCGCTTTATTGCAAACGCTCGGCAGGTCGCTGAAAGAAGATTGGCGCCAGGCGGGGGTCACCGCCCTGGAGCGAGTTGCCAGCCACACCCCGGCCATCTTCATCCGTGAAACCCTGTCGTGTTATGGCTGCACAAACAGCTCTGCGTAAGTGCTCATGAACCTTCCCACCGTCAGCATCGTCACCCCCTGTTACAACGCCGCCCGCTTCATCCGTGAAACCATCGAGAGCGTCAGCGGGCAGCGTTACCCCCATTTGGAGCACATCGTCATAGACGGCGGCTCCACCGACGGCACGCTTGACATCCTCAAAGCGTACCCGCATTTGCGCTGGGTCTCAGCGCCCGATAGGGGGCAATCGCACGCGCTGAACAAGGGATTCGCCATGGCGCGAGGCGAGCTCATCGGCTGGCTGAACGCCGATGACACCTACGCCCCCGGCGCGGTATCGACCGCGGTCGATTACCTCCTTCAACATCCCGAAGCGGGCATGGTTTGCAGCGATATGTGGATCGTCGGTGAAAATGGAAAGCCCCTGCGGCTCGCCCGCGGCAAACCATTTGACCTGGTCGAGCTGTTAACCGAGAACTACGTGCGGCAGGCGACCGTCTTTATTCGCCGGCAGCTGCTCAATGAAGTGGGCGGCGTGAATGAATCGCTGCACTACTGCATGGACCGCGCCTTGTGGTTGAGGGTGGGCGTTCATCACCAGGTCGCCTATCTGCCGGGGATCGTCAGCGCCAACTTCAGGTTCTATTGGGGCAGCAAGACCTCGCTGTATACACCCGGGTTCGTGGCGGAATGGCTGGGCGTGCTCACCGACGCGCTGGATAACCCGCTTTATCAACCCATTCCACGCGCTGAAGTGCTCAAAGCCATTGAAAAATACCAGGTGCGGCACCAGGTAGCGCTTATGCGGCAGGCAGCCAGGCAAAAAGACCCGCGCTCCACCTGGCGCGCCTGCGCCGCGCTCCTCAGCCGGCACTGGCGCTACCTGTTGAGGTACCCTTACCTGAAAACGCGGGCGCTCCTGGCAGCTAAACGATGAACATCCTCTACGTGCAGGCGGGGCAGGCTGTGGGAGGGTCAAAGGAAAGTCTTTACCAGATCCTCCGGTCATTGCCCGATGAATTTGCGCGCCAGGTCGTGCTTGAACGCGGCTCGGACCCCGGTTTCAACGAGCGCGCGCGCCGCTACGCCTCAGCGGTGCACCTGCTGCCGCTGCCCACCTGGCAGCAATACCGCCGCCGCACGCTGGCTGAACGCGCCAGGGCGCCGCTGGCGGACGCCTGGCGGCTTCTGCGGTGCGCGCTGGCCGCCTTCAAAATCGCGCGGGTCATCCGCCAGGAGCGGATCGACCTGGTTCACACCAACAACAGCATGAGCCCCTCGGGCGCGCTGGCAGCGCGGCTCACCGCCACCCCGCATATCTGGCATGTGCGGGAATCCATTGGGAAGCACAAACAATACCCTTTGCTGCTGGGCAACCTCGCCCTGCGCCTGATGCGCCGTTGGAGCGACACCGTCATCTGCAATTCTGATTACACCGCCGAAGTTTTCAGAGAAATGCGCATCCCGGTGCGCGTCATCCCAAACGGCCTGGACCTGGCGGATTTCGCCCCCGATGCGGGGACACCTCGTGAGCTGGGCAGCCTGGCTGACCTTCCGCCGGGCGAAAAACGGGTAGGCATGGTGGGAAACCTCACCACCAAAATGAAACGACATGATGTTTTCCTGGATATCGCGGCGCTGGTCAAAGCCGCCGCGCCGCGCACCAGGTTCATCGTTTTTGGCGGCAGCGCCGACCTGGGGCAAACGGAGTACACCCGGGCGCTGCGGCAAAAAGCCGACGCGCTGGGGCTGGCTGAAAACCTCACCTGGGCTGGGTTCGAAAAGGACATCCCCGCGATGATGCGCTCCCTTGACGTCTTGATCCACCCGGCGCTCACCGAAGGTTCAGGCCGGGTAGTGATGGAAGCCATGGCGAGCGGTGTGCCCGTGATCGCCTTTCGCTCTGGCGGGGTAAAAGAACTGATTGACGACGGCGTCAACGGCTACCTCGTTGAACCTGGTCAGCCCGCCCGCGCAGCCGAGATCGCGCTGCGCCTGCTGCGCGATTCCAACACCCGGGCTATAATTGGAGCAGCCGCGCGGGCGCACGCCCAAAGATGCTTTGGCGCGCAAACTATGATCGACAGCCTGAAAGAAGCCTATCAAAGCGCGGTCCGTAAAAAATAAAGCGTATGCAGCCACCCAGCATCATCACCAGCAGCGCCAGGCCCCTTGACCTCCCGGTCAAAAATGGCGCGCGAAGGCTCGCCGGGGCAATCCCCAGGGCGGTCATCGTGCTTTGGTTTGTGTTCATCACTTACCTGGTGCTGCCGCTGGTGGATATCCCGTTTTTGGGCCTGTCTCTCTCCGCCCCGGTCTTCTTCTTCATCGCCGTTTACGCCCTTTTCAAACCGCCCAGGCGCTGGTTCCGCCGGCACCAAAAGTGGATCCTGCTGGGCGTGTGGTTCTGGTCGGCTGCTTTTGTCTCCGTAGCCGCGAACGGGTTGTTGAGCCTGGGCGTGGAGATCGAAAGCGGCGGCATCGTCATCTTGCTGCAGTACGCCTACTGGATGCTGGTATTTGTGATAACCGGCTACCTCGCCAGCCAGCCGGGGATGCTGCCGCGCATCAGCTGCTGGATCGGCTGGTCTGTTTTCGCCCTCGCGCTTGTGCGGCTGGCTGAAGCGCTCATCTGGGGGCGTTACGGCGCCGGGGGCAACCCTCAAATCCTGCCCCAGAATTCCTACGGCATGCAATTCTCCTCGTTCTCGCCATTCCTGCTCTACCTGTGGCTCTCAGCGAAAAACAAGCATAAACTCTGGTTGACGCTGTGCGTGGGGCTTTTCTTTGTGGTGGTGGCGCTTAACGGGTCCAGGAGCAACTGGCTGGCAACCGGTATCGGGTTAATCCTGACGGCGCTGCTGCTGGTGATGACCAGGCCGGGGAAGTTCATCACCACCCTTTTGTTGGTCGCCCTGGCTGGCGCGGGCTTGTACGCCTTCCTGGTCAGCTTCCCGCGCTATTCCACGGCGATCTACACCCGGGCGAGCACATTTGACCGCCTTGAAGAAGACAAATCCTTCGAGATTCGCAAGTTGATGAACCAAAAAGCGCTGCGCCTGTTCAAATCATCGCCGGTGGTGGGCGTGGGCGCCGGGCGCTTCAGGAAAGAGGCGGTGGAGCTGGACATACCGGCTTTGCTGCGCGGTAGAGGGCAAGCTTACTACAATCGAAAATCCTCTCACAACGCCTACCTCGGCCACCTGGCTGAAACCGGCGTGATGGGCGCGCTGCCCTACACGGCGCTGCTCCTCAGTCTGGCGTTTTCGGGCTTTAAGCGCGCGCTGCGCCTGCTGCGCGGCAAGCAATACTGGGCGCTGGCTGTGCTGGTTGGGTTCGTGCAAATGAGCGCGCATTTATGGTCCATTGCCTCCCTGGCGAACACCGCCACCTGGTTTGTGTATGGGCTGGTCGCCGCGATGACCCTGTACAGGCTCCCCGAGGCAGCCAAATGAAACTGGGTTTTTACTACCATGTGCCAGCGCTGCAAAAACCAGATGGCATCTACACGCCGGGGTTTCAGGGCAGGTTCATCGACAGCCTGGCCGCGCGTTGTGAAAGCGTCACCTGTTTCCTGCACTCGCCCTGGGTAAATGAAACAGAAATGATGGATTACCGCCTTAGTTCAGGCAACGTCATGCTGGTCGATATCGGGCCGCACGGCTCTGTGCCCCGCAGGCTGCTCCACAGCGGTCACACCCGGCGCCAGGTGGCGAAGCACACCCTGAGCCTGGATGTGATGCTGATCCGCGGTCCCTCCGCGCTGCTTCCCGTGGTCGCCCGCGGCGCCAGGGCGCCGGTGGCGCTGCTGCTGGTGAACGATTACCTGGCCAGCCTGAAGGGTATGCATCAGCCGCGGTGGCGTGAGAGTTTGATCAGAGCCTGGGCGCTGCTAAACTACCAGCAGCAGATGCGCGTTTCCAGGCGCAGCCTGAACATCGTCAACAACCGCGCGCTTTACCAGCAGTTAAGCGGCAAAGTGCCGTGGCTGATCGAAACCCGCACCACCACCCTGACCAACGCTGACTTTTACCGGCGCGAAGATACCTGCCAGAGACAACCCCTCCGCCTGCTGTTCAGCGGTCGCATCACGCGCGAAAAAGGCGTACTGGATGTGATCGAAGCGCTCGCCCGCGTCGTCAGCGCGGGGGCTGACGTGGTTTTAGACCTGGTGGGAATGATCGAAAAAAATGACACGATTCTGCAATCCATCAACGAACTGGCGGCGCGGCGGGGGCTCAGCGAAAGGGTAAAATACCACGGCTACCGCGCGGTGGGCCCGGATCTATTCTCTTTTTACCAGCAGGCTGATCTATTCGTTCTGGCGTCTCCATCGGCTGAAGGTTTTCCACGAACGGTCTGGGAAGCGATGGCGCACTCGCTGCCGGTTATCGCCACGCGGGTGGGCTCCATCCCCGAGCTGGCCCAGGGCGCGGCGCTGCTGGTGGAACCCGGCGACGCGGCTGAACTGGCGCGAGCCATCATGGGCTTGATCTCTTCCCCTCGCCAGCGCCAGGCGTTGATCAAAAAAGGTATGGAACTGGTAAAAAATAACACGCTGGAAACGCAGGTGAGCAAAATGGTTCAGGATATACAGAATTGGTTGCGCAACCCATGAACAGGTTATTTCATTACCTACGCTACGATTGGCCTTTGCATGTCGTCATGCTCTTAACCAGCTGGCTCCCCAATAACACCATTTTTTTTGCGCTCAGAGGGGCTTTATGCCGGCCTTTCTTTGCCGCCTGTGGGAGCAACCTGCGCCTGGGAAGAAATATCACTTTTTACGACGCGCGTTCAATCCGCCTGGGGAAAAACGTTTATATCGCTTATGGCGGCGTGTTTTTAGGCGATGGAGAGATCGTCATCGAAGACGAGGTCATGATCGGTCCGTACGTGGTGGTGGCGGCGGCGAATCATACCCTGAAAGACGGCTCTTTTCGCTTTGGGGAAATCAAGTGTTCCCCAGTGAAGATTGGCGCCGGCTCGTGGATAGGCGCGCATACTCCCATCGCGGGCGGCGCGCAAATTGGAAAAGGTTGTTTGATCGCCAGCAACGCGGCGGTTGCCAGCGGGCGCATCCCTGATGGGCACCTCGCCGGCGGTGTGCCGGCGCGGGTGATCCGCAAGTTGAGCGAAGACCCCGGCGTGAAAGGTTGACATGCGCGCTTCACCACCAGGAACACAATCCACCCGGCAGGAGCAAAAAAAAGGCATCCTGTTTATCGGGTATTTCCTCTCCCCTCATGGTTTAGGCAGGTGCGTGTGCGAAGACCTGAGCGCGAAATTTAAAGAACTCGGGTATGGGGTGGTCACCGCTTCAGGCTCGCCCAGGCGCCTGAAGCGGCTTTGGGATGTGGTGTGGACCATCATCAGCCAAAGGCGGGCGTATCAAACCGCGTATGTTGAAGTCTATAATGGAAGCGCTTTCATCTGGGCGGAAATCGCCTGCGGTCTATTACGCTTGCTCAAAAAACCTTACTGCATCACCATTCACGGGGGCAGGTTCATCGATTTCTCCAGGCGCCACCCGCGGCGGGTAAGGCGCATGATTGAGAAAGCCAACATTGTCACAACCCCTTCAAGCCAGTTCGCCCATTATTTTTCCTGCTGGCGTTCGGATATTCTGCACCTGCCGAACGCGATCGACACCGGGTTTTACCCCTACCGCAGAAGGACGCTCTGCCAGCCAAAAATCGGCTGGTTGCGAAAATTCGATTTTCCCGCCAACCCGGTACTGGCGGCCCAGGTCATCAGCCTTCTCAAACGAGAATTCCCCGAAATTCAGCTGGTCATGAGCGGGGCAGACCTTTACAACGGCGCCAAACAGCAGACGCTGGAGGTCATCGCCCAGGAGGGGTTGTCATCCAACATCACCATCACCGGGTTCATCAGCCGTTCGCAACTGCAGGAATGGTTTACAAAACCTGATATCTACCTCAACACCACCAATTGCGAAAGCTTTGGGATCGCGGTTGTAGAAGCCGCGGCCTGTGGGCTTTGCATCGTCACCACCAATGTGGGAGAATTACCCTATATCTGGGAAGATGGGGTCGATGCCCTTCTCGTTCCGCCCAACGACCCCCAAGCGATGGCAGCGGCAGTGAAACGTATCCTCACCGATCCAGAATTGGCGTCTCGCTTGAGTGCAAACGCGAGAAAGAAAGCCGAAACATACGACTGGTCCGCCATCCTCACGCGGTGGGAAGCGCTGTTCAATAAATTGTTAAAATCGTGATCAAACAACGCGTTTACCAGGTATTGCCGTCTCCCCTCAAGAACCTCGCGGCGAGTGTATGGGGATACTATTTACGCCATCTCAGGTTTGATCATCAAACAGAAACGTTAGTGGAAGAAGCGCTGCAAAGAGAATCCTGGGATCGAAACCAGTGGGAGAAATGGCAGCAAGTTCAACTGGCGCGCCTGTTACAGGTGGCTGCCACCACTGTGCCCTATTATCGTGAGCAGTGGCAGCGCAGAAGAAGAAATGGCGATAAGGCGAGTTGGGAGTTGCTGCAAAACTGGCCCATACTGGACAAGAAAGAAGTGCGAGACAACCCGCGCGCCTTCCTTTCAGAGAATTCAAAATCGAAACACCTGTATATCGACCATACCGGCGGCACCACTGGCAAGCCAACGCTGATCTTCGAAAGCCGCGAGGTGATCAGGAACATCTACGCGCTGCACGAAGCGCGCACAAGGCGCTGGTTTGGCGTTCATCACCGTGACCGCTGGGGGATGCTGGGAGGGCAAAAGGTCATTCCGCTTCACCAGCGCCGCCCGCCTTACTGGGTGTGGAATGGCGGGTTAAACCAGGTCTATTTCTCGGTTTTCCACATCAACCCTGAAACCGCGAAAGACTACGTGCGCGCCCTGTGGAAATTCCGCCCGGTTCACCTGATGGTGTACCCGTCCTCCTGCGCGATATTGTCCAAGTTCATCCTTGAGCAAAGGCTTCGCCCTCCACAGATCAAGGTGATCGTTTGCAACTCAGAAAACACCCTGCCAAAGTATCGCGAATTAATGACCAGGGCGTTCAACTGCCCGGTCATTGACACTTACGGCATGGCGGAAGCCTGCGCGGCAGCCAGCGAGTGTTTAGCGTTGACGCAACATTACTGGCCGGAAAGCGGCATTATTGAAGTGTATGATCCTCAAAAACGTGAATTCAGCACGGAGCCTGGCACAGCGGGCGAATACGTGCTGACCGGGTTAATGAATGACGACATGCCGCTGGTCCGTTACGCCAATCACGACCTTGGCTACTTACCCAACTGGCAGCACCAATGCGCCTGCGAACGCAAACTGCCTTCGCTGGCAAGTATCGCCGGGAGAAGCAACGACCTGGTGCTGACCAAAGACGGTCGTGAACTTTACATCCTCGATTCTCTGTATAACGGTCTGCCGGTGATTGAAGGGCAGTTGATCCAACACACCCTGGATTCATTTGAAGTGAAAGTAGTTCCAGATGAGACCTATACCCGCAGCGCGATGCTGGGCGCCATCACCGCGCGTTTGCAGCAGTACCTTGGCTCGGTGAATATCACCCTCACAGAAGTAACGGAAATTGAAAAGAACGCCAATGGGAAATTCAAACCGTTCGTTTCCATGATCAATGCGCAAACTTACCGGTGAAAGATGAGCGCTGCGGAAAACAAAAAGGTCACCCTCATTCTTCCCATCCGCGATGAAGGGCCTACCATTCGCGCGGCGTTAGACGCTGTTTTGGCGCAAAATTACCCGGCCGGTCAGATGGAAATCCTCATCGCCGACGGCATGTCCACAGATGGCACGCGTGAGATCGTCCGTGAATACCAGCGCAAGCACGCAAACATCAAACTACTGGATAACCCCGGCAGGATCGTCCCGACCGGCATGAACACCGCCTTAAGGCAGGCCGCGGGAGACATCATCATCCGCGTGGATGGACATTGCGTCATCGCGCCTGATTACGTAGAGAATTGCCTGAGACACCTCGCGAACGATACAGTGGACGGCGTGGGCGGCCCAATGAAAACCATCGGGCTAACTCCGCTGGCTGAAACCATCGCGCTCGCCATGAGCGCCCGCTTTGGGGTGGGCAATTCCGCCTTCCGTACTACCCAGGGACAAACGAAATATGTCGACACGATCCCCTTCCCCGCTTATAAGAGAGAGGTCATCCAAAAAGCCGGGTTGTACGATGAAGAACTGGTGCGCAACCAGGATGATGAGTACAACTATCGCATCCGTGAGTTGGGTGGAAAGCTGTTACTGGCGGGTGATGTGAGGTCTGTATACTACAGCCGGGGATCAATGAGGGGTTTATGGAAACAATACTATCAATACGGGTTCTACAAGGTGAGAGTATTGCAAAAACACCCTCAACAGATGAGCGCCCGGCAGTTTATCCCGTTGATCTTTATCCTGAGCATCGTCGGTTCGCTCGCGCTTGCCTTGTTCCGAAACGTTGGGTGGGTCTTGTTAGCGAGCATACTCGGGGCGTACCTATTCGCCGCCATCCTGAGCTCCTTTCGAATATCCATAAAAAAAGGGTGGGGTAATTTTTTAATTCTGCCAATCGCCTTCATCACCATGCATATCAGTTATGGTTTGGGATTCGCGGTAGGCTTGATAGCCTTTTGGAAGCGCTGGGGGGATAAGCGCGGAGCGGTGCCTTCTTTTACAATTGAGTAAGCGCGCTGCCAAAAAGCCGATCGTATTGGGTTGATTTCGATCGCAGTCAATCCTTAAGATTACCTTCTCATACCCATGCATTCGCTCACTTTTCATCATTACGAGGATACGCATCATTTAACCCAGTTGTACGCCGGTATTGGGTTGCTCGCCAAAAAGGGGCTGGTACGGTGCGCTTATGAAAGGTCTCCCGCGTACCAAATCCTCGGTTTTGGGGCACAGCTACTGACGCTCACCTTAAACGGTCAGCGCAAGATCGCTTACGATATGGATGACAGCGACCGCGTCATCCCTGAGATCCTGCAATGGAGTGAGGTTTATTTCAAACGCAGCTACGCCAGAGAGAGGCACGGGCGCCTCTCCGCGAAAATCCAGCCATTGGGGCTTTACTACATGTCGTACGCCCCCCGTATGGGGCTGGGCAGGCGCCTGTTAAAGAACGGGCGGTCCGCCTTGCGGGGGAATATTGCTGACCTGGTCAAGGTGCTTGCGCTGCACAGCCGTTTGGTCTCCTGGTTATTCGCGCTCAAAGGAGGCTCATCGGTCAACTGGTACAGACGTTTTGAAGGCAGCCCCAACCCCAGTCGCGAGCCGAAGATCATCTTTTTAACCCAGGTATGGAACACGCAAAATATCACCGATCGCCAGATCCTCGAAGAGCGGTTGGACATCAATAAAATGCGCTGTGAGTGCATTGCCATGCTTCGGCGGGAATTTCCTCAGCAATTTTTCGGCGGTATCTACCCAAGCGATTACGCGCGGACAGTGCACGGTAACTACGTGATCCCTGACAGGCGCGTCTTCCACAAGAAGGCATATCTCGCCCTCATGCACAATTCCGATATCGGCATTGCAACCATGGGGTTGTTTGGTTCAAATGGCGGGAAGCTGGGCGAATATGTGGCCGCTTCGAAAGCGATTGTGTCGGAACGCCTGCGTTACCAGGTGCCCGGTGATTTTTCCAGTGGATTGAACTACCTTTCCTTCGCTACGCCCGAAGAGTGCGTCGCCCAGGTACGCAGGCTGGTGGACGATTTTGACCTGAGATTAGCGATGATGCAGCGGAACCACCAGTATTATTCGTCTTACCTGCGTCCGGATGTACTGGTCTGGAACAGCCTGCAGAAGGCAATGGAGGTTCAATAGACAACCGCGCGCGTAAGACGCTCAAGCCGTTCCTCTGCCGCTGGCTGCCTGTGCTCTTCTGGGCGGCGGTGATTTTTATTCTCTCTGCCGATTCAAACCCTTACAGCCACATCCCCAACCGGCTGTACAGCTGGCTGTGGTGGAGCAAACTTTTCGGGCGTTCGCTCATTTTTTACCTTGGCGGCATCTCACACATACTTGAATACGCGATACTGTCTTTCTTATTCGCGCGGGCGCTCTGGCAGCGCGAGAGACCCACTCGCGGGCAATTTATCAAAGCCATCTCCCTCGTTCTGTTTTACGCCTTCACAGATGAGTTGCACCAGTACTTCATTCCGGGGCGAGCGTTCCAGTTGGTCGATTTAGCCCTGGATACTCTCGGCGCACTGCTGGGGCTTGGCGCCTACTGGCTCTACCTGGATCGGCTCGAAGGTAAACAAAGCCGTTTGACCTACGCGCTTCAGGGCATCCTCACAAGCTGCAAGACAGGAAAATGAGACAGTTGTAGAAACCCCGCCTGAAGTCAAGTCAGCAAAACGCGGCCTGTGGCCGCGTTTTGCTGTTTCAGCGCGTATTTCAATATCCGCCCGTTCTGCTTGCCACCACCCACAGCGTCTTCAACAAGATGAAAATGTCCAGCCAGATGGTCCAGTGGCGAATATAATATTCGTCCAATGAAACGCGGTAAGCATAACTCGTGTCTGAGCGGCCTGAGACCTGCCACAACCCCGATAAACCGGGGCGCACCTTCTGGTAGAGCGCGAAACCCTCCTGGTAGAACTTCACCTCTTCCCGCACGATCGGCCGCGGACCAATCAAGCTCATCTCGCCTTTGAGGATATTGATCACCTGAGGTAGTTCATCCAGACTCGTTCGGCGCAACCAGCGCCCAATGCGCGTAACGCGCGGGTCTTGCTTTAATTTGTGATTGGCTTCCCATTCCGCGCGCAGGTCAGCGTTTTGGGCGACAAGCTCGGCCAACAGGGCGTCAGCGCCCTGCACCATTGTGCGGAATTTCCAGATGCGTATGGGCTTGCCGCCTTTGCCAACGCGCTCATGGCGGTACAGCACCGGGCCGGGAGAATCCAGTTTGATGAGCAGCGCGATTACCGCAAAAAGCGGCAAAGAACAAATAAAACCAATCACGCCCAGCGCCAGGTCCATACAGCGTTTGATGGCCCGCTGAAGCGGTTTAAGTAAGTTGGCTTCCACCTCCAGTCCAAGCAGGCCGTCCAGGTGGTGAGCCGTCACTACCGGGCCCCCCAGCCAGGTAAAGGGAGAGATCAGTACCAGGCGTTTCAGCCCGAACGGTTGTTCGTCCAACAACAGGGAGTTAAGGTTCGCTGAAACTTCATCAGGAACAATGACCGCCATACGGATGCCCAATCTGCGCACCAGTTCAGGGTTGGCAGCCAACATATCCTCATCCAGTGTTGCAACCCCTCTCACATCCGATTCCTCCCGCAGTTCATTTCCTGATGAATGGACGATCAAGAGAGGGTTCAGCCCGAACAGGGAATTGCGTTTGAAAAAGTGATAGGCTGTGCGTCCCTTCTCGCCAAAGCCGAGGATGGCGATGGGCTCTCCCCACCAACCCAGGCGGTGACCAAAGTATTTCGCCAGCAATCTCAGCAACGGGACAAAAATGACTGCCAGCAACCAGAAAAGAAGAAACACAAAGCGGGAGAATTCCAACCCGCGCTGCGTGAGAAAAAGAAATATTGCCAGCAGGATCATGACAGCGCTGATCGCGTAAGTGGAGCCGCGCAATTCCTCATCAGGAGTGATACCGTTGCCAGGGTAAAGGCGGGTGAAAAAATTCGCTAGCAAGAAGACGAGCAGGTAAGGGAAAAGCGCGTAATAGAGCGCAGGGTCAGTGAGCTCTGGCGAGAAGAGAGAACGGATCAGCACTGCCAGCCACGCAGCGAGCAGCAACGCTACCGCGTCAACCAGCAGCATGATAGCGAACATGAACGCGCGTTTATGGCGGTCAAAAAAGCGGGTCTGCGCGGATGCCGCCAATGCCTGCCCTCCATTTGAACCTGCCATCAACCACCTCTCAAGGCTAACTTCATCATGGTTTCGCATTTATCGGTAATGCGCTCAATATCAAAATTCTCTTCAGCGTAGGCGCGCGCGTACATCGCCATCTGGTTGTGATTGTACCGGTTCTGATACAGCGCGCGCGCGTTCATCAACCAGCTCTCAACATCTCCCGGCTCAGAGACCAATCCGATTTTCCGTGAAGAAACCAGTTGGGCTGCGTCATTATCGCAGGGCAGCGACAAGAGTTGCGGTCGACCGGCGCAAAGGTACGAGTTGACTTTAGAAGGCACAGAGTAGGCGCCGGCATCAGTATTGAGAATGGTCATGAGCACATCGGCGCTTGCCAGCACCTGGGGATATTCCGCAGGTGGTTGATAGGGAAGCACGACCAGGTTCTCAAGGGCACTGACACAGGCCTGCGCCTGTAATTTTTCGGCAAAAGGTCCTTCAGCCACGATGACCACCCGCACCTCAGGATCGGAGCGGAAAGATTCCGCCAGGGCGAGAAACAGGCTGGCATCATGTTTCAGCCCCAGTACACCGCTGTAGAGAAAGACGAATTTGTCGGCGAGCCCTTGCGCTTCTGCCCAGGGATTCTCTTTGGGCAGCAGGGGGATCTCTTCCAGCGGCGCCCAATTGGGGAGTAGATGCATACGCTCAGCCGTGATGCCCCAACCGCGCACGTAACTGAAAAAGCTGTCAGAAATGAGAATCACCGCGTCACTGGCAATGACCAACTTTTTTTCAAGCTGCTGGTAATGCGCTCCGAGCAGAGGGCCGATCAATGGAAAGCGGGAGGAGAGGTTTTTTTGAGCGGCCAGCCCGATCAAATCCTGCATCCAAAAAAGAAACGCCGCTTTCACTTCCCTGCTGGCGCGCTGAATCAGCACCTGCGCGTCAAGCGGGGTGTTGGCCGTGAGCACAACCTCCGGTTGGAAATTCCTCACCTGCTCTCCGACCAGGCGCCCGTGCAGCCGTTCATCCCGCCAACGCCGCAGGTAACTGTAGCGATTGAACGTTCGGGGTAGCTGTACTCCCGCCATTACCAGGTTTTCATGCGCGGGTCGCGGTGCAAAACGTTGCATCAGTTGGGTTGTAAGGCTATACGAATACAGTACCCGGTGCCCTCTACCCGCCAAAGTCCTTCCTAACTGGTTTGTAAAACTGTAACCGCCATAATCATGCAGCAAAATGCGCAATGTTTCGCTCCCCAAACTGTTGGTCAATATCGTCCTGACACTGTTCCTTGAATGATTGTATCTTACTTGCGTTGAAAGAAAAAATCCGCCTGAAGTGGCACTCCATGTTGATCATAAATAAGGTTGCAGCGCTGTATAAGAACAAAACCAACTTTTTCCAGGTAGCTGAGCACCTCGCCTGCCAGTGCCTGGTCTTTGTAAAACACTGCATAAGAACATTCGACCAGGAGGTAATCAAAGCAATCAAGCAGGGCAACGCCGCCCTCTAAGACCTGAAGTTCATAGCCCTGCACATCAATTTTTAATAGCGATGGAGGTGTAATCTGCCGTGGCAAGAGCACGTCCGTCAAGGGTCTAACCGTCACCCGCCGGGTACCGCGTTCCTGCGTTCCCGGGAAAACCCTGGTCTGCAGGGCTGTGATCGGCAGCAGTGAAGAAGAATCATCGGCTTTCGAAAGATGCATCACCGCTTCACTGGCGTGGGCTCCAACCGCGCAACGATGAAGCTCCATCAGAGCATCCAGCCGGAACATCTCTTGAAAGACCTCCGCCGGCTCTTCCAGCGGTTCAAAGGCGATAATTCTGGCTTCTGGCGCGTGAAAACGGGCGACAAGCGCAAACTGACCGCGATTGGCGCCAATATCCACCACCGTGCGCAAATCTTTGCCCAGCCTTTTCAGCAGCGCGTCGTGCTCCACCGCCGCCGCCACACGATACCTGAACAGTGTCCTCCGGTAAAAAGGATTGCGCAGCAAAGCGATCAACTTGCTTATTCTGGAATTCACCTTCCGGTACTCACCTGTCCGTATTTCGTTCGTATTCATCCTCAGAGCAGGGTTATATTTCTTATGAAAACCTGCTTATCGCCTTATCCATAACTCCTGCCGCGTTGCAGGCATATTGCTCGCCTTCCTTATTCAAATCCGTGGTTCTGCCGCATCATCACCCGCTTGGGCTGTTCTCAATTACCTTCATAGCAGGTCAGGTTTTGAGATTCGCCTTAAGAAAATCCCTGATGTTTGTCTTTTCTTCTCTGAGCCTTTCCATATCCAGCCATACAGGCTGCTCACCGATGCCTGCCAAGTCCAGCCGGTCCAGCAGGCGCACCCGCGGCGAAGAAGAAAACAACATCGCCGGTTTACCATATTGCAGCGCGGCAACAGCAGCGTGCACACGGTCTGTAAGGGTGAGCGCGGCATTTCCGTAAACGTCCAGGTACGGGTAGGGCGTGTCGTTCACCAGTGTGCGCGGCGAACGGAAGGTTTTAGCGCGCAGCAAGGGGTGAGGGCGATGGTCCAAGCGGATCACATCAAAACCACCCACCTTTAACTCATTGCGCCCGCCGAACAGGCAGCCTTCCAAGAACATTCCGTAACGAGAACTGCGCGCCAGCCAGGTTCTGAAGCGTGGAAACTTCACCTGCCAGTGCATACCGGCGAAATGAAAAGAAGCACCGGGGGAAGAAGTGCTGCCTTCTGTCGCAATTTTCGGTTCGGGGATCTTATCGAAATTGAGGGCGAGGGTATTGGAAAAACCCTCGATCCTGCAGGTCGGATAATAATCGGCGAGAAAAAAAGCAAAATCGATGCCGTCATAAGCGTGTTCTGCCAGGTCTCCAAGCAAATGGTAAGTTTCGCGGTCACGGGTCACCATCAATACAGGGCGAAACCTCGACAGGAACTCGCGGTACAGGTGTATATGCGGAGCGTCGTAGGTCATCGCGCCAACCCCCAGTAACACCAGCCGGGTGCCAGCCCGCGTGAGTCTTTCCAGCGCATCTGCCCAGATGTTGAAAATCTCGCGGCGAAAAACTGGTCCCATCAACACCAGGTAATCTGGCGCAACTCGCCCAACATACTCCAAGGCGTTACCAGGGTTTCCGCCCTTCCAGTTCCAGTAAGACGGGTAACCAGGCTGCTCAGGGATAAGTGTAATCTCGGCTCCGGGGGCGCATTCACGCAGCACCTGATACCCTGCCAGTTGATAAAAGGCGTTGCCGATATTGACAGACCATCCCCCCAGGATGTGCGCAATCCGCGTCATTTTTTCCTTTTCAACAAGATTGAGATGATAAAAGCAAGTTAATTATACTTCGCCGCGAAACCCCTGGTTGCTGAGAGATGAAATTGTTAAATGAGGAGACCTTGTCAAGCCGCCTGGTCCTTTACCTCCCGCTTTTTCCACGGTGAGAGAACATGTCCGGTGAAGGGTTTTCTGGTGAAGCGTTCAGCCAAAAAGCCTTCGGCTTGCGGCCAGAAGCTGCAAAATAGAATTGGATGACCTCCCTGAGGTATTCCGCTCCGGCTGAAGGAGTGATCAGGTTGGCAATCCTGTTGCAATTCTGCGCCATCACCTGCAGCGCGTGGCGGTCCGCTGCCAGGTGAGCGAGAAGTGCAGCCAGGTGAGCCGCGTCACCGCTTCTGAAGGTTAAGCCAGCGCCTGAAGTTTCCAGCAGGCACTTCGCGCCCACGCGGTCGCTGGCGCACACCGGCACTGACTGCATCAACGCTTCGTTTACCACAAGCCCCCAGCCCTCGTGCCGGCTTGGAACGAGCATCAAGTCGTAAGCGCTGATGACGCGCTGGGCCTGTTCCTGAAGGTAGACGCCCTTATAGGAGATTCCCGGTTCGCTGTGGGCGAGAAATTTCTTTACTTCTCCCGCGCCATAAATATCCAGCTGAACCTTGACCGTGGGGGAATTAACCCGCCGCACCGCGGCGATGGCGATATCCAGCCCCTTGCGCCTGATCAAAGTCCCGCTAAACAGCGCGCGCAAAACTTCCGCCTGTTTCCGTTGAACGGGTATGCCATTTTTACGCTCGGTAAAATACCCGAATGGGAAAATCACCTCCTCCGGGAAACCCACCTTGCGCAATTGCTCTTGCGCCAGTGGAGAAACCGCCAATACACAGGGCAGCGGACCCCTAGCAGCGCGCTTTATCAACGGCCATAAGAACCGGTAGGCGATGTGTCGGCTCAGTATTTTAAAATGAGAAAGGATGCGCGCTTCATCCTTCCAATAACCCAGGGGAACGCTCGCGTAAGGCTCGAAGACCACTGCCACGTTTCGTCCGCGATGCAGCGCTTTCAGCAGCACGCCAAAAAGCCGCTTGTCTCCCCAAAAGCTGAGAAAAAGGTGCACCGCGTCTTGGTTTGCGGCAAGGACACGGTCGGCCTGTTGTTGGCGTTTTCTTTTTTCTAAAACCGTCAACTGATCACGATTTTTGACAGCCTGGGTAGCAGCCACCTTTCGGCGGGTGAACTCGCCCTCCACCACGATATATTGCACCGGCATCCTGGTAGATTCTTCGTAGCGCTGCAGTGTATCAGCCAGGTAGGTGTCAATATATTTACCCCAAAAAACCAGCTTCACTTTTCCAACTCCTGCGCCTTGAAATGCTCACAGATCTTCGCCATTTCGCGTTCTCCGCCTGGGGTGCTCATTTGTCTTTCACCTGAGAACCACGCTCCGACGACTTGGCCAAAGCTGAACCTGTGACCAGTCGTTTCAGGCGGGCTTTCAGCTCATCGTCCCTGGCAAGGACAAAGAAAACCAACCCCAACAGCCCAATGGTGAAAACCCATTTAAGCGGCAAAGCGCATCTCATACCGACAAGAATAAGCGCCACCACCAACGGCAGCATACCCAGTATAAGGTCAGTGGCAAAATACCGCCAAACCTGATCATCCTCAAACCACTTGAATAAATAAAGGCTCATGCATAACAAAAGTGTCATCACCAGGTTGGCGTACCCAGCGCCAAGCAACCCCCTGGTCATTGAAAGCAGGCAGAGAGTTACCAGCATGAGTGCCGCAGAACCCAGGTAAACCAGGGAGGTGAACCTGACCTTGCCCAACCCCACCAGGGTCTGGTGCGCCGGGCGGCTGAGACTGAGTATGCTGTACGCCAGTATGATCACACAGAAGAACAATGCATTGGCTTCAGCGTACTGCGGGGAGATCCACACGGTGAGCAATTCTTTCATCCAAATGATCAGCAAACCACCCACCAGCGCAGCCATCAGGCTGATATAGCGCGTAACCTTAAGCACAATATTTTCTAACTTATGCTTCTCACCAAGTGAATGCTTGCGGCTGGCGTAAGGTAAGAGCACTTCGGTCACACTGCCAGCGATAATCGACATGCGCAGCCCCACACCGGTGGCGACACTGTAAATTCCGGATGCCGCTGGACCGAGCATTAACGCCACCAATAAACGATCAAACTGCTGGAAGAGATTGATCGCGGCAGACTCAATGAACATAAAAGGAGAAAATCCCAACAGGCGCCTGGTGGTTACGCGAGTAGGCAGCCAGCGTAAACCGATCAAACGGTATGTGCGAAAGAGAAAGACACCCAACACTATCAGGCTGACAAATAAGTTCCACAAGGCCAGCAGGGTCAAATTTTGCGCCACAAGCGAGAGGATCACCCCTCCTAATAACGGCAAGAGCGAGTTCAGCAGGTCCATTAGGCGCACAAAACGGTTCATAATTTGCGCCAGGAAAAATCCATGAAAAACTCGAATCGTGAACTGCGGGATGATCATTAAAGAGTATACCGCCAAGGCGTTTTTAAACTGGGTCAGGTGTGCGGGTGAGGGTCCAATGCGCTGCGCCAGGAAGCCACGGAAAGTAAACAGGATCGCTGCCACAATGAAAGCCATCGCCAGCGTAACCAATATAGCTGAAGAGAGAAGATTGGCATCCGCTCCATAGGTTTCTTTCACCTCTGCGGCGAACTTGTTGACAATAGTCTCGATTCCTAACGTGCCGATAAGCGAAAGCTGCCCGACCGCAAAAAGGATCATCCACAGACCGTAAAACTCACCGCCCATCACACGGATGGCGATGGGCGTCAGTACCAGGTAAGCCAACGAGCTTACCAGAAAATATACGATGTTATAGGAAACCGCTTTGATGTACTTATTGGTGGTCATGGGCTGACAGTAACCGCGCTTGGGGGGAATGAATCTCTCAGCAGGTGAATTAATTATACCAACGGGGCGATTTTCAAAATCCCCGAAGGTGACAAACCTCGGTGAGAAATTGAACCAGCCCGTCGAACACGCACCTGAACCTGGGCACAGGTAGCGGCAGGAGGGTGCCGCCGGCTGTCAGAAAAAAACGAGTGTAAAATGAGAATGGCGTTTGGGTTTCTTGCGGCTCTCGTATCGCCGATGGTACTTTTCAAGCAACCTGATGGCTGGTTTACGGCGTGGAAATTCTCTTTAATTTTTTCCAACAAAGCTTTGATCGAGCCAGGTTGCTGAACAAGTAAGCAGTAAAAGGTCCGCCTACCAGGGTAAGAAGCAGCCCGCTGCCGAGTAAAAGTGCACCCTTTTCTCTTTTCAAGCAGGGCTGTTTGCTCAAGGATAAGAGAGGATGTTCGAGACCTTTGCGTTTGGTTGTATATGAACAGAAGCGGAGAAATTGCAAATGAGCGAATTTAATTACGTCGGCATGGAGTGAAAACCATGAACTTACGAGCCAAAGCCCGCGAGATTGTGGCACAAATGACCCTGGAGGAGAAATCCTCTCTTTGCTCAGGCAAAGATTACTGGTACCTGAAACTAATTGACCGGTTGGGGTTGCCTTCCATCATGGTTACAGATGGTCCGCACGGGGTGCGTAAGCAGCTTTCGAGCAGTGAAGACCTGGGGATCAGCGAAAATGTACCGGCAGTGTGCTTCCCAACCGCCGTATCGATGGCTTGTTCGTTCGACCCGGCGTTGCTGCGAGAAGTTGGCCAGTCAATCGCTGAAGAATGCCTGCAGGAAGGTGTTTCTGTACTGCTGGGCCCGGGAATGAATATCAAGCGTTCGCCCCTGTGCGGCCGTAATTTTGAATATTACAGCGAGGACCCTTATCTTTCAGGCCACCTGGCCGCTGCCTTTATTGAAGGCGTGCAAAGCAAAGGAGTGGGAACCTCTCTTAAGCATTTCGCGGCCAACAACCAGGAAAAAAGACGTTTAACTGTGGACGCTGTGATGGATCAACGCACCTTGCGAGAAATCTACCTGTCTGGGTTCGAGTTCGCAATCAAACAGGCCAGACCCTGGACCGTGATGTGCAGTTACAACCGCTTGTTTGGCGAATTCGTCAGCCAAAATGAATACTTGCTCACCCAGATTCTGCGCCAGGAATGGGGGTATGAAGGGCTGGTCATTTCAGACTGGGGAGCGGTGGTCGACAGGGTAAAAGGGGTGGCGGCAGGGCTCGACCTGGAGATGCCACACCTCGATCGTACGCACGACGAAAGGGTCGCCCAGGCGGTCATAGCCGGCGATCTGCCTGTTGCATTACTGAATCAGACAGCCGAAAATGTCACCGCGCTTCTGCTGCGCGCGCGAGGGCAGAAACGTGCTCAATATAACGTGAGCGCCCACCGGGCGCTTGCCAGGCGCGCCGCAGCTGAATCAGCTGTGCTGCTAAAGAATGAAGGCAATCTGCTGCCATTAAACCCTTCCTCTTCCGTCGCGCTGATAGGCGCTTTCGCCAAAAATCCCCGCTACCAGGGAAGCGGTAGTTCGCGCATCACCCCCATACGGGTAAATGACGCTGTTGAAGAATTGAAATCGCTCGGACTGCGATTTGAGTACGCTGCGGGTTACTTTGAAGATGCTGATGCGCCCGATGAGGGGCTTCTCGCTGAAGCCTGCCAGGTGGCTGCCGGTAAGGATGTGGTTCTCCTGTTCGTCGGACTGCCTGACCGCTTTGAATCCGAGACATTCGACCGTGAAACACTTGCCCTGCCGCAGAGCCACGAACGCCTGATCGAAGCTGTGAGCGAGGTGAACCACAACGTGGTCGTTGTTCTCTACTGCGGTGGCGTGGTTGAGATGCCCTGGGCTGACAGGGTTAAATCCATCCTGCTGATGCACCTGGGAGGTGAAACGGTGAACGGCGCGGTGGCTGACCTGTTATTGGGTCGTGTCAATCCTTCGGGAAAACTCGCCGAAACGTGGCCGTTCCAACTGGAGGATAACCCTTCTTTCAATTATTTCCCCGGTTACCCGCTTACCGTGGAATATCGTGAGGGTATTTTTGTCGGTTACCGTTATTACGACAGCGCCCATGTGCCTGTGCGTTTTCCCTTTGGTTTTGGTCTATCCTACACCACCTTCTCGTTAAGTGATTTGCAGCTTTCATCAAATAAGATGGGCGATTCAGATACATTAAAGGTTACCTGCCGGGTGAGCAACACTGGTTCCCGCGCAGGCAGCGAGGTGGTTCAGCTGTACATCGCGAAAAAAGGATCCGTCATCATCCGTGCTGAGCAGGAACTTAAAGGTTTTATCAAGGCGCGCCTATCTCCCGGGGAAAGCCAGCAGGTTGAGTTCACCCTCTTTCAACGAGATTTCGCTTATTACAATGTCAACCTGGCAGACTGGCACGTTGAAGAGGGAGAGTATGAGGTCCGCATCGGCACATCCAGCCGCGACATTCAGTTAAAGGCTGTCCTCACCTGCACAACGCGGGTTAAGGCAGCCCTGCCAGACCTCCGCGCTCAAGCGCCAGGATATTACCACCCCTCAGCGAGGTGGACGGTAAGTGACGCCGATTTTTCCACCATCCTCGGAAGGAGCATACCCGCTCGCGAACGGGTGAAAGGTGCTCCTCACACGGTCAACTCCACCATCACTGATATCCAGGATAAATGGTTTGGCAGGTTGATAAGGCATCTGATCAACCAGCAGGTGACCAAGATAGGCGCGAAAGACCCTTATTTGAAGATGATGGCGGAGAAGATCGTCAATGATATGCCGCTGCGCTTTCTCACCATGATGGGCAGTGACAGCATGTCTATCTTGCAGGTGGAGGGATTGGTAGATGTGCTGAACGGACATTTCCTGAAAGGCATCAAGAAATTGCGAAAAATCGCGAAATAAAACCTGTTCCAACATCGTGCTGACATTACCGCAAGGATGCTCGCGGATAGAGAGCCGAAGGTTCTCCACAACCCGGTAACTGGTACGTCCGTTCCTCCGTTCAGTCAACCCTCATAAAAATACGCTCAGTTAGCGGCGCCTTTCCCCCAGAGCACCTTCTGCGTGTCCACAAAGCCTAAAAATCGACCGTTCAGCGGGGTTGCCGGCAGCGGTGATACGCCGCTTTATCGAAAGACGCGACAATGCCAGATACACAGTCCCTCCATGCTGCGAGGGTAGTTACTCCGAGAGGGATGGCCCTCATGGTATTTGACCTCCAAGCGGTTACGCTTTATCCAACCCATTCTGGAAACCTGTTCTCATACGCTCCAAGACCTGTATACGATGTGCTGACCCCCTCACACCCCTCCATATGTTCAACTTGACACGACAATTTCGCGGATATATACTACCTCACATAAAGACCTGGCTGTTTTCCATCGGCGCCATTGTGATCCTGGTTCGTTAAATCCAATCACCCGGAGTTAGGCTGATGGGTAAACCTGATCCCCCAATGCTGCAGGGTGTCTACCAGAAAGTTGACCCCCTTTCATCGAAATTTATGGGATTTCACCACCGTTCCATTGAAAATTTGGAGTATTGGATATGGAGTCTCCTGCAATTCTCGATTTAACCATTGGTTTTCACGCGCTCGATTCCTCCGAAGTCGAACAAAAATTACAAACGAAGTTAACCTGTGGTTTGACCTCAGAGGAAGCCGCGCGGAGACTCGCTCATTTTGGTAAAAACGAACTCACTGTAAAAAAAAGAACTTCCTTCCTGCAGCGCGTGCTCAACGCGTTGAATAATTTTGTTGTAATCCTGCTGCTGGTCGCAGCCATCATTTCCGCGCTCCTGGGCGACTATATTGAATCCGCAGTTATCATGGCCATCGTTATCCTCAACACTATTTTAAGTGTCGTGCAGGAAAGCAGAGCCGAAGAGGCGCTGGCTGCGTTGAAGAAGATGGCCGCGCCAGAGGCCTCTGTGTTGCGTGACGGTCATCGCGTCAATATTCCCGCCCCTGAACTGGTTCCGGGCGATGTGGTTTTCTTGGAGTCAGGTAATTTCATTCCCGCGGATTTGCGCCTGGTGGAATCCATCAATATGCGCATTGACGAGGCCGCACTTACCGGTGAATCAGTACCGGTGCAAAAGAACGCGTCTTTCCGCCTGGAAAATAACATCCCCCTGGGGGACCGCAAGAACACCGCCTTCATGGGCACCACGGTCACATACGGGCGGGGTATGGGCATCGTCATCGGCACAGGCATGAAAACACAGCTGGGGATGATCGCCGACATGCTTCAAAGCGTTGAAGAGGAAGTAACCCCCTTGCAGAAACGCCTGGATTCGCTTGGCAAAGTGCTGGGGTGGGCCTCGCTGGGCATTTGCGCGCTCGTTTTCGTGGTTATTGTCGTGCGCCACCTGCTTGGTCCGGAGGGTTCATCCAGCCTGATCAAGACACTGGTGGACGGGTTTATGATCGCTGTCAGCCTGGCGATTGCCGCGGTGCCTGAAGGTCTGCCTGCCGTGGTGACCATCAGCCTGGCCATGGGTATGCGAGAAATGGTGCGCCGGCACGCGCTCATCCGCAAACTTGCTTCCGTTGAAACCCTCGGTTCCGCAACGGTGATTTGCTCTGACAAGACCGGCACGCTCACCCAAAATGAAATGACAGTTACCCGCATCTGGGTCGATGGGATGGATTTTGAAATTACCGGCACCGGTTACACGCCGACGGGGGATTTTCTTTACGCAGGGGAAAAAATAACAGTCGAGGATTACCCAGGGCTGGCCACAACCTTGTGGGTAGGCGTGCTAAATAACGACGCATACCTCGAGACCGTCAGCGATGCGGGTGGTGAAAGCTACCATCTCATAGGAGACCCGACCGAAGGGTCGCTCGTTGTAGCAGCGGCAAAAGCGGGGGTTATCCTGGGCGAACTTAAGGGAAAATATCCGCGCGAAAACGAGGTTCCTTTTGACTCAACGCGCAAAAGGATGGTCACCATTCATTCCACCAGAGGGGTGCAGTTCAATGACGCCTCGCCGATCCATGATGAATCAAAAAAGGACTGGTACGCGATTATCGTTAAAGGCGCGCCAGACGTTGTGCTGAATCTATGCAGTAAATACACGCAGATTGATGATAAAGAGATACTTTTAAATGAAGAAGTACGCAGCCAAATATTAGAGGCGAACGACTGCCTGACCAGGGACGCGTTGCGGGTTCTGGGTTTGGCTTACAAGCTCGTCCCTAACGCGCCCAAAGTCAATGACACTGAGCTGGATATCGAAGACCTTGAACGAGACCTGGTGTTCGTAGGCATGATGGGGATGATCGACCCGGCACGCCCAGAAGTCAACCCGGCGCTGGAAAAGGCGCGCACAGCGGGTATCCGCACCATTATGATCACAGGAGATTACCCCAACACCGCCGCTGCCATCGCCAAATCCATCAACCTGCTTTTACCTGGGCATACTGTGCGCACGGGCGCAGAATTGAACCTGCTGAGCGCCGAAGAGATCCGCGAAGCCGTAAAAACCACAGACGTCTTTGCCCGCGTCTCGCCAGAGCATAAGATGAAGATTGTCGAAGCGCTGCGTGCCAACAACCAGGTGGTCGCCATGACCGGCGATGGAGTGAACGATGCCCCGGCGATCAAACGCGCAGATATTGGCGTGGCAATGGGGATCACCGGTACAGATGTGGCCAAAGAAACGGCCGATATGGTGCTTACGGATGATAACTACGCCAGCATTGTTTCCGCGATTGAGCAAGGACGCATCATTTACAGCAATATCCGCAAGTTCGTATATTACTTGATCTCGTGCAATATCGCGGAAATCTTAATCATCTTCCTCTCCACTCTGTTCACCGGTAAATCACCGCTCACAGCCATCCAGTTGTTATGGCTGAATCTGGTGACCGATGGCGCCCCGGCGCTGGCGCTTGCCAACGAAACCGGTGACCCTGACATCATGGAACAACAGCCCCGACCGCCAAATGAATCCATCATCAATAAATACATGCGCGGCGGGATCATCGTGCAGACGATCGCCATCACCTCCGCAGTTCTGCTGGCCTATTTTATCGGTCTGCGCGCTCACCCCGAACTGCCTGAATTTGCTGAGACAATGGCTTTTACAACTCTTTCTATCTCAGAACTGCTGCGCGCTTACACTTCACGCTCAGAATATTTCCCGGTGCTCAAAATCGGATTATTCAAAAATAAATGGATGAATGTCGGTGTGTTCATCTCGCTGATGCTCGTCTTCCTGGTGATTTATGTGCCCTTCCTGAACACTCTCTTCAATACCGTTCCGCTGGGTTGGGCCCAATGGGAGATCATCCTTCCGCTCATCCTGATCCCATCAGTGGCTGCCGAGGGCAAGAAATACCTGGAAAGAATGTTAAAGAAAAGAAGCGCTTGAGGTTTCGGTTGGGAGATTAAATCAGATTCGCGAACCACCTGCCCCAGTGGTGATGATGCCGGTTAGGAAACGCGCGCTTGAGTGCAATAAACAAAACCGCTGAAGCCGCAATCCATCCCCTCGCGTCCTTGCGTGGCTCTCCTGGTGCGTGAACGTTCAGGTTTAAATCATAGAGGGTGCAACCATTGATGGTTTTATTTTTGAAATTCGCGATGCTCTGGCGAAGGCAAACAGATCACTTCCAGCAAGCGAATATCAAAAAAAGACTGTGAATAAGCAGGGATAAGCACAACCGCAGTATCCGCGCCGGCGTTGCTGCCAGCGATACACAGTACAGGTTTATCCGTACGCACCGCGCCGCCATCCGCAGCCATGAGTGCGATCTCAATCGCCACTTTCAACCCCTGCCCCAATATTTTAAGCGTACCCGCAATGATCTCGTCGACCTGGTAGGTGTTAAATTTACGCCTGACCGCCCGGTTTATACCGCCAAAGGCGTGCGTAGCGGTGAGAACCTTTCCGCCAAGACCTTCGATCTTCTGACGGGAGTCACTGGTCAATTCCTGCAGGTTGTCTTCTCGAAAACCTGCAGAGTGCGAAACGACCACCACTTCAAAACCTTTAAAAAACTCCGCCGCAAGGGCGCCAGTCTTTCCCGAAGTCGAAGCCACTAGTACTGTTTTCAACCCCAGTTCAAGCGCGCGGGCGCGGGCAAGTTCAAATGTCCGCGTGGTATTCACTTCTCCGGTAGTCAAAAAATACGTGATTGGTTTGGTCAGTTCCATCCTGTCACCTTGTCGTCTGTTTTTTTATTGTTAAATGCCACTGAACGGGTTTCTGACCACATCCAGCACCTTTTCCTGGAACATCTGCGCGGCCGCCTTGCAGGCTGGCTGCTCGCCGGTGAGAATGGCACCCATGTAATTGGTCTCAGAAGGTGGCATCGTAAGCGCAACGATGGAAACAGCCGCGGCTTTCAGGGCTGCGTCTAGCGCCACCAGTCCCTCTATTGGCGGGGCGACCAGGTAAGCGATCGGTGTGCCGACGGCTAAGTTATTGGTGCGAGAAAGATACGAACCGGTCTGCGAGATGACGTGCGGGAAAAAAGCCACAGAAGCGTCTTCATTGGCAGAGTACCAGAAGGCTTCCGTTTCAAGGTAGTCCACCGCGGCTTTCAACCCTTCATTCACCTCGTACGGGTTGGGCCCTGCCAGAATGGCAATGATCTCGCCTGAAAGCAACCCTGAAGCGTGTTTGGATCCAGCGTAGAAGGAGTGCGCGTACACCACTTCCACGTCCGCCATTTTGGTAGCATGATCAACGGCAACGTAAGTGGCATCATCGTTATTCGAGGTGATCAGCCCAACAGAAAGCTGAAGAGGGGTTAAGTTAAGCCGCCGCGCAAAATCTTCTTCCACGCGCGGAATAAGCTGCACGGATAACGCTTTCGCCTGTATTTTGTCAAGGACCGCCATACGCTCCCTACCCTGCCGCCAGTTTCAGTTTGACACCGGAAGCTTGAAATTGCATCATTTTTTGCGCGAACTGCACAATAAACGCCCCGGCTTCCAGCGGGTTGGTGCCGCCTTTTTCGAAAATATTACAGACCACATCGCGGTTTGCATCGTTCTGCCCCGCCCCGGGCTGATAGGCCATGTAGGCGCTCATGCTTTCCGCCCTGCCCAGTCCCGGGCGTTCACCAATAAGAAGGATAAGGACCTTCGGTTGAAGAATATCACCGATATCGTTCATCACACCCACACGGCAGTATTTCACATAAAACGGTGTGCCCATGCGTAAACCGGCTGACTGGGCTCCTTGAACAATGACTGGGAAAATCTGCCGCAGGTTGCTCTCAATTGCCAGGGCGCTCAAGCCATCGCCAACCACAAGCTGGAGATCAGGGTTCTTCTGGCATTTTTCCGTGATCATCTGGCGAGCCGCGTCACTCAATTGCCGCCCAAGATCTGGCCGCAGCAGATATTCTTCTCTGCCCTCCGTGATTCTGGTCTGCACGGTCATCAGGTTAAACTCGTCCAGCAAGCGTTGGTCAACATCACGATACAGCGCGTCCTGGGTGATGGCATGGTCTGCCTGGAACAGCAGCAGGGAAGCTGTGTTGCTGCGCGGCCCTGCCCTTCCTACGCCGATGCGGGCGGAGGTTGATGCCATCAGTTCGATTAACGCTCCGGGGTCTTTGGCATTTTTCACTCGCGGCAGCCAGCGCAGGTTATCACCAGCGGGGTCGGGCAGGTCAATTTCTATTTCCGCGTGGGTTGATAAAGCAGCGCCTGGGTGAAATACTGTCGCTGCACCGGTCGTAATGGTTTCTTGTGGAAAAGTGGGTTGACCGGGTTGATTTTTTAACCCGCCTGGCACCAGCCCTTCTTCTTGCAACTGGCGCAGTACAAGTTCAACAATCTGATTGATCTTCTCTTCTTCCATCATCATTCGCTCATCGCTTTAAGAAAAAGGTGGGGTCGCCGGCGAGTTCAGTTAGCCGCCCATCCTTCATCAAACCAATCGATTCCAGCCAATGCTCAAATTCAGCGGCCGGGCGCAGCCGGAATAACTGACGAAGGGAGGCTGTGTCATGGTAGGAGGTGGATTGATAAGAGAGCATCGAGTCATCTCCCATCGGCACAGCCATGAAGTAATTACAGCCCGCCGCGGTAAGTAGTACCGCAAGGTTTTCGTTGGCGTTTTGGTCGGCGCGCGCGTGGTTGGTGTAACAGGCATCCACACCCATGGGAATACCCGAGAGTTTACCCATAAAGAGATCCTCCAGCCCGGCCCGCTGGATTTGGTTGGCGTCATACAGATACTCGGGACCGATAAAACCAACCACAGTGTTCACCTGAAAAGGGTGATAGCGCCTGGCTAACCCGTAATTGCGCGCTTCCAGCGTCAACTGGTCCCAGCCGTTGTGCGCATCAGCGGATAGTGCGGATCCCTGCCCGGTCTCAAAGTACATAAAGTTGGGTCCTGAGGGGAAGCAGTGCTTTTTCGCCAGTTCATAAGCCTCATCGAGCATGCCCACGTTAATGCCAAATGACTCGCAGCCTTTTTGTGACCCGGAGATGGATTGGAACACCAGCCCAACCGGCGATCCAGATTGCAGGCATTTCATCTGCGTGGTGACGTGCGCTAGCACACAATTCTGGGTGGGAACTTCCCACTCCTTGATCAGATCATAGGTCATTTCTAAAAGTCGCGAGACCGAAGAATATGAATCATCCGAAGGGTTGATGCCAATTACAGAGTCACCGCAACCATACGCCAGCCCCTCATAGATTTCAGCGCGGATGCCCTCGGGCGAGTCAGTCGGATGGTTAGGCTGTAACCGGCTGGAAAGTCTCCCTGGCGCGCCCATCGTATTGTGGCAATGCGCAGTGACGTGTATCTTGCTGGCTGCCAGAACCAGGTCCAGGTTAGACATCAATTTGGTGACCGCTGCCACCATTTCGGCGGTCAGGCCTGCAGAGACGCGCTGAATCATTTCATGCGTGGTCGTATCCGCCAGCAACCACTCTCTGAACTCGCCAATGGTCCAGTCTTTGATCTCCGCGTAAACCGTCTCATCCACCGCGTCCTGGATCACACGGGTAACCTCGTCCTGTTCATACGGAACCGCCGGGTTCTGACGTAACACCCATAATGGCAGTTCAGCCAGTACCAGGCGGGCGGCGATACGTTCAGCCGCGCTCTCAGCCGCCACGCCAGCCAGCCGATCGCCTGATTTCTCCTCGTTGGCTTTGCCCATTAAGAGCCGCACGTCGGGGAATTCATAGGTCTTTCCGTGCAATTTTGTTCTTAACAGCATCCGCGCTCCGCTTATTGAGGTACTGGTACCTTGATTATAAAATGAATCAACAGATTGGTCTAATTGTAAAAAACGAGCGTTTTCACACTGATAGGTACCACTCGCCCATCCATCAATGGCGTCCCGATATCGATATAATCGCCTTCCATCAAACCGATCTGATCGATCACCAGCAGCGGCCGCTCTGGCGCCAGGCTTTTCACCGTTTGCCCCAGTACCCGGGCATAATCCCGTTCTACAATGATGAGCAACGGCATCTGCTCTGGTAAGCTGCCAGCAAACTCAGCAATTCCGGCTGCCAGGTGTTGCAGCGCAGCAAAATCCAGGCTGGAGTTCAGGTCCAGCGCAATAGCGTACTGGTCTTCTAATGGGTCCTGGCTGTTCTGCCGCACCAGGGCCTGCAAGCTTGCGGCCAGCGCGGAGGGCTGGGTCTCAGGCTCTACGGGCAGATGCAGCACCGGGATATTCCGAAGCGGAAGGATTTCACGCTCAGCCCAAATGGTGGAACCAGAAAGCGAGACGGTTTGCGTGCTCGCCCCCAGCACGGTGGCGCGCAGCGTTTCAGCCGGCGTGATAACCCGGTATGCCGAAAGAGCAGCGTTGTTTCTCAAGCTTTCAGCCAGCAGGGGGCCCACATCGTCGTGCACGGTCACGTCTGTCAGGGTTCTTATTTCCACAGGATGGTAATAGTAATGCCCGACCCCGCCGCTGAACATCAGGCTCGATCCTGCGCCTGAAACTTGTGAAGGAGGGGTGAGGTATAACTGCCGGGCTAAAACAGAGGTGCCGCCTTCGATCAGTTCGAGCGTAACCTCCGCCATACGGTCTGTAAAGCGCCGCAAGTCAGCCAATGCAGGAGTGTCTCCTGTTTGCAGGTTCAACTGGCAATCTTGCAAAATATACCTGGCAGCCTGGGCAATGTGCAACACGCGCCCGCTGGTATGGTCGATGGTGAGGATTCTTCCACCAAAGTTCATCGTCGCGCCGCCTATCAGGTTTCCTCCCTTGAAAACCGCGCAATTCGCGCTCCCTCCACCGATATCCAGGTTGGTAACCATCTGATAGTGCTCCCTGGAGTACTGCGCTGCTCCTGATCCTCGGCCAGAAATCAGGCTTTCTTGCTGTGGGCCGGCAACACTAACAATGAAATCGCCCGCCAGCCCCGAAAGTGAATGGAGGATGGCGTCAGCGTTTTTCTTTCTGGCTGTTTCTCCGGTGATGATCACCGCCCCGGTGCCTACCTGCGCGGGTTCAATCCCGGCTGCTCGATATTCACGACGCACGATTTCGACCAGCTTCTCCGCGTCCACCAAATCCTGGTCCAGCAGCGGCGTCAGCACAATCGGGCTCTGGTACAGCACTTCTTTATCTGTAATGGCCATGCGCGGTATCAAACCCGTGCGGGCTGCGTTCGTAATCCCTAAGCGCGAAAAAACCACCTGTGTAGTGGTCGTGCCAACATCAATGCCAACCGAGAGCAGGGTCTGGGTTTCTGCCATAGGGTTTATTCTAACCAAATGGAAATATTCATTATTTTTATCAACTCAGAAATTTCCAACCTCGGGCGGGTTTATCGTGTGATGATCGCCCAATCTCGCCAGATCATTTCTCAATAAATTTGAGTTCATTTTGCCATCCCGGCTGGGATAAAAGGCTGTTTCTCTCTTTTATGTGCTTTCAGTAACTCTTTACATCACCCAGCATGAGTACTCAGGGAAGCTGATGACCACTTCATCACCGGAGTGGGGTAAAGTGCGAGACCGTTCATTGAAGAAGTCAGCAGAGAGAAAGACGCCGCCGATATCAACACGCAACCTTACCACGGCGCCTAAAAAGAGGGCCGATTCCACCCGTCCTTTCAGGGCATTCCTTCCCTCGCCGGTTCCTATTTGTAGTTCCTCGGGGCGAATCGCCAACCTGGGAGATTCGCTGATAATGCGCCCGGGAGTGTGTTCAAACCTCACTTCCTGACCGGCGAGCAGGCACTTTCCATTTTCTAAATCAACATCCGTGATTGGCAGGAGGTTCAGCTGACCCACAAACTGCGCGACAAATTCATTAGAGGGGTAATTGTAGATTTTATCCGGCGTGCCCACCTGCTCAATAAGCCCTTGAGACATGACCACAATCCGATCAGAAATAAGCAAGGCTTCTTCCTGGTCGTGGGTCACATAAATTGTGGTAATACCCATTTCCTGTTGAATACGGCGAATTTCCAGCCTTAACTCCACCCTGATCTTCGCGTCAAGCGCGGAAAGTGGCTCGTCCAGTAACAGTACGCGTGGGTTGATCGCCAGGGCCCTGGCTAATGCGATGCGTTGCTGCTGCCCGCCCGAGAGTTGATGCGGGTACTTGTTTTTATGGGCCTCAAGATGAACAATGGATAACATTTCATCGATGCGTTTTTCCATCTCTTCCTTGGGCATTTTGCGCACCTGTAAACCAAAACCGATATTCTGCCCAATGGTCAGATTGGGAAACAATGCATAGGATTGGAAAACCATGCCCACATTGCGTTGATTCGGCGACTTATAGGTAATATCTTCCCCATCAAGTGTGATAATCCCACTTGTTGGTAACTCAAAACCCGCAATCATTCGCAGCGTAGTGGTCTTTCCACATCCTGAAGGTCCGAGAAATGAAACGAACTCGCCTTTTTCAACCTCAAGGTTAAAGTCTTCCACCGCTGTCGTGTTACCAAAAACTTTCGACACGTTTTTAAGAGTAAGAAATGCCATAAGTCACCATTTTTCCGTAAGGTTTATTGTTTTTGCTATATATCACCTGGCACCTGCCATTGAGCTGCCAGAAGTTTTTCCGCGAGTGAGTAGCTGAATCACCCCCATAAAGGCCCAGGTGAGCAAGAAGCTGATGATGGCCAGGGAAGAAGATTCATAGGTTTTATTCTGCCCGATCATTGACATGTACGGGCCGTAGGCTTTAATCCCAACCAGGAAGCTGGCAATGGTGTATTCGCCAATGACAATTGCAAGCGTCAGAAAAGAGCTGCTAAGGATGGCGACCTTCAAGTTGGGGAAAATGACCTTGAACAGAATGGTTCCCCAGCCAGCCCCAAGGCTCTGCGCGGCTTCAGTAAGCGATTTCACGTCTATCGCCGCCAGTCCAACATCAATTGACCGATAAACAAACGGCAATGACAAAACGACATAGCCGGTAGTAAGTAAAACGTAGGTGCCAAAAAGGGTATTCGTCAAGAAAAAAGGAGTACCGCTGAAAGTTCGAATGGCGCCAAAAACCCACACGATTGCTGGGATCACATAAGGCAGCATAGAAATAAACTCAACGATTCCCCTCAATTTCGGCAATCGCAAACGAATCCAGTAGGCAGTGGGAGCAATAAGGACGATGCTCAGAAAGATGGTAAACAAGGCAATCAGCAGGGAAAAACGCATGGTTGCCCAAAAATTGGGGTCTGTAAAAACGCGCGTATAAGCGAGAAAAGATAATTCTCCTTTTTTAGCGCGTAGCGAAAAATCAAATGTTGAAATGAGAGGGAGAAGAAAATAAAGAGTTCCAATAATGACCCACAACCAAGACCAAAAAGATCCGCGTTTCATCTTGGCAACCACCTTTCGCTCTTGCGGCGCAGGTAATAATAAATCGCCATCATAACCGCCATCACAATCACCATGCCAACTGCAAGCGCATAACCCAGGCCCGGGTTGTAGAGAATATCACCCTTGATCTGTGAGCCAACCACAATGGTGATCAAGTTGATGAAACCTCCGGTGAGAGAGTAAGCGGTAGCGTAAGCGCCAAAAGAATTACCAAATAAAAGAATGATCGCGCCTAAAATGGAAGGAGTGAGGATCGGTAGAGCGACCTTGCGCCAGTAAAGGCTCCGGGTAGCGCCAAGGTTTTCGGCTGCCTCGCTCCATTCTTTTTTCAACCCATCCAGTGCCGGGGTGATAATGAGGACCATTAGGGGAAATTGAAAAAACAAATACGTGAGCGACAGTCCCCAGAAACTGTAAAGGTTAAACCCGAGCGCATACAGGTTCAGTTTCAGCACATTTTTGAGGATGAGGGTGATAAGACCCGTTCGCCCTAAAGTGGCAATAAAGGCAAACGCCAGAGGGACACCAGCAAAGTTGGAGGCAACGCCTGAGAAGGTCATGAGCATGTTACGAACCGCTTTGGGCAGTTTACCCACAGTGACAGAATAGGCCATCAAGAAACCCAGCAAGCCACCAACGAGCGCGGTAGTCAGGCTAATCTTAATCGTCACCCAATAGGCGCTCAAAATGGATGGTTCAAAGAGCCCGGCGAAGTTGGCCAGGGTGAACCTCCCGGCATTGGTACGGAAGGCGCCAGCCAGAATGTTCACGGAAGGGAGCAGGATGAACAGGAGCGCAAAAATAAAGAAAGGGACAACCCCGATCCATTTACGCCAACTATTGCTGGAGGGACGCGCTTTTCGCGCGTCCCTTTTCTGATCAGTTAAGAAAGAGTTATTCTTTGACATCAGCGCCGACGACGGACATCCAATTGTCTGCAATGATCATTTTCGCATTGTTGATCTGGTCAATGCTCGGGAACGCAACTGGACCATTGAAGACGGGGAGTTTCGCAGATAACTCAGCCGGGATCACGCCGCGAGCCTGCATATCCGCGTAACGAATAGGATGGCAGTAGCCTTTCAGCCAGATGTTCTGTCCCTCGTCGCTATACAGGAATTCCATCCAAAGCTTGGCAGCGTTGGGGTGCGGAGCGTAAGCCGAGATCGCCTGGATATAGATACCCGCGATTGTGCCGCTCGCCGGGTAGACAACTTCAATGTTCGGGTTGCCAGCCAGGAAGTCCTTATCCGCCAAAGCGTTGTAGTCCCAGCGCAAGATAACCGGGGTTTCGCCCTTGGCAACAGTCGCCTGTTTGGCAATCAGAGGAACGAAATTACCCGCATCGTTCACCTGCTTAAAGAATTCCAACCCTGGCTGCACGTCATCCAGCCCGCCGCCATTGTATATAGCCGCGGCGTAGACGCTCATCTGAGCCTGTGCTGAAGCACGCGGATCTCCAGAGAGGGCGAACTGACCCTTTAGTTCCGGTTTTAACAGGTCAGCCCAATCCTGCGGAACTTCGACGACATCTGAATTGACTTCGAAGGCCATAATGCCGTAATAGTCACCATACCAGTAGCCATCGGGATCTTTGGATTCAGCCGGAATGGAATCCCAGGTGGAGACTTTGTAAGGCTGCACAATCCCTTCTTCGATCAACTGCGGGCCAAAGCCGTATCCAACGTCAATCACATCAGGGGCTTGCGGGCCTTTATTATCCTTGTTGGCTTTAATGGCTTCGATTTCATCAGCAGAACCGCCGTCAGGGTTCAGCTCATTGACCGCGATTCCATACTTGGCTTTAAACGTGTCAATAGCCTCGCCGTAGTTGCACCAATCACGAGGGAGGGCGATCACGGTCAGATTGCCTTCTTTCTGAGCCGCTGCGACTAACTCAGCCATGGGGTCTACAGCCGCTGCAGGTTCTTCAACGGCGGGTGCTTCGACAGCAGGTTCTTCAACAACAGGCGGCTCTGCGACAGGTGGTTTTGGCGCGCAGGCTGATAATGCCAGCGCAAAGACCACCAGCAGGCTAATCAAGAGTAATGCGGTTTTTTTCATGTTTCTCTCCTCAGGTTTTTGTTTTTTGTAACATTTGCTTTCTTCAAAACAGGTTGTGTTACAGAGACAATGACCGGAAACCTCCCTTCTTGTGAAACGGCTTAATGATGAAGATAGACATATTATATAGTAACACAAGAAAATTACAATCAAGTTTTGCCAACCCAATAACCTTAAGAAGATGGATTTCAATTTCATGGTTTGAGGGAATGCTTGGTTGGATGCCCCAGTGAGGTATAAAAAAAACAACAGGCCGTTTACCGGCCTATTGTTTCAATGTGTTATCTCAAATACAGCGGATGGGCTGAAGCGTCTCCATATTTATTTTATATACGTCAGGTGTTTTCCCGCGTCGTGCGAATCCACCATGTGAAACACTTCCCGTTTTTGCTTTTTCAACACCTCGATCATTGGGATGGGTTCAAAATCTGTCACCAGGAGGATGAGCTTGTTTTCTTCCAGCTGTGGCAGCAGCGCATTCACGTGGTTTACCGGCACTTCACCTTTTGCGAGCAGTTCTTTCCCATCCACAGTGAACTGAATCTTACCGTTAGTCCAATCTGGTTTAGCGCCTGGCGCGCTTTTGTCTTTTCCATTATCCGAGGAAGGATCCGGGATCAATTCAGGTTGTCCTACTTCACGGCGGAGAAGGTTGATAAAAGTCGTCAGGTCAAGCCCGCCAATTTGCACCACTTTTTCCACCGTCGCCAATTGTCCAACCGTGCGCCGTAAGACGGGGTTCTTCAGGTTCTTAAATGCAGGCGCAGCCTGGATGATTTTTTCTTCTAATTGAGGATAAGTGCTCAATAGGTTATGCAGTTTGGTCTTCGCGTTTATTTCCATGTCTTTCTCCTGATTTTCGTCTCTTCCCTATTTCGGTGCTCCATCATATTCCAGCAGGCGGCGTTCGCCTTCTAATGCGCGAATATCCGTAACGTCCTGCGTTACCTCCAATGTGCCAAGGTAACCTCCTTGCTCATCGCGCACCGCATAATAGACAATATAGACCATGCGCCCGCCCTTATTGATCCAGAAGCGCGCCTGGTCCTGTTTCCCTTCTTTGAAGTCCTTCACAATTCGGTTGACGATATGCACGCTTTTCGGCGGGTGGCAATACTGGACTTTGCGACCCAGGATAGCGCGCGTACGCTTAAAAATCCTTTCTGTTCCAGGGCTGAAATATCGCACGCTATCGTCCTTGTCCACAAAAGTGAGGTCAAAAGGCAAAGTGGAGAACAAGGCAACCAGTTCATCCAAAGTGAAGCTGCCGGTTGGCATTTGTATTCGAGCGCCCACTCCAGATGGATTTCTTATTTCCCTTTTAAAATCACCTTCTGGCGTCCAGGTGAATTGCGGAACGTACAGGCAATAACCACCCTCGTCGCTTTCCAGGTAGATGGCGTACCAATCCTCTTCACTTAAAATATCAAGGGCGGTCGGCAGGAGGATCTTTTCCTCTTTGTATATCATCTCATCAATCGCGTCCACCACCATGCTCACACTGAACTGGTTAAAAGCCGCGGCCTCTCCCGCTGAAAAGGACTTCACCTGTTGAAACCCCTCAAGTGTGGTTTTTAACAATTCCCTGACTTCGTCATGCTTCCCCCACATCACCGCTGGGGGGCCGGGAAGGTTGTTTTTTTCAAAATACGGGAAGAGCAGGTTTTCTTTGCGTTGATAATGTTTTTCCACGTCCATCAGGTTATTGAGCAACTGGTGGATTTCGCCCATTTGCTCGCTCACGTCTTCTTCAGCGGGCTTTTCGGCTATCAGGCTCATCAGGTGCCTGATCTGCGCGGTCACTTTGGTCAATTCACGGTTTTCTTCAACAAAGGTGTGTACAGGGTGCCCAGGTATGGTTTGCGGCGTTTCTTGCAGGTCCAGGTGTTTTTTCAATACACGGGTATGCGTATCACACAAATCCTGAACAACCTCCGCCGGTATACCCTCTTGAATCAGTTGTACCTCCATTACAAACACATCGTTGTAATCGGCTTCGTCCAGCAGGGTTTCCAGCTGCATGCGTACACGGTCTTCTGCCATGCCCTGGTGAAGTTGCCGGATAAGAGACTTCATTAACTCAACTCGTTTCTGCTTATTGTTGATCAGTTCGCTCATGGTTTCATTTCCTTGATCGCAGTATTCTTATCAATATATTAAGATATATTATACCTTATTACTCCTGTTATAGAAAGATAAGGATACCGAAAAGAGCGCCGCCGTGCGCTACCCAGTAGCGTTTTGCGTTTCTTTTCCTGGTAAATGGTCGGGCTGCAGCAGAAGCATTTCTTTGAGGTTTTTCTCTTACGCGTCGTCTGAGTTAGACCTTGGAGCCACCTGGGCAGAGAACAAGAAAATTGCCAGCCGGTAAGAAGTGTTTGCATGTATTTTGACTTAATCTGTCCGGGAAAAACTTTTCCGCCTATTGCCTCCGGGAGGTACCGGCAAGGTTATTCAGTTCCGTTTTTGATCACATTTTGGATAAAGACCCCAGCCTCTGGCTTGGGCAGTTTGATATGTCGGCCATAATTGGTGATCATAGGGGTGTACAGGTCATAAGGAATATCAATAAAAACCAAAGAATCACGGTTGATTTCACGGATGAAACAATTGAATGTATATACATCCTGCAAGCGTAAGTCAGTGATGACCGACTTATCCTTAATAAATTTCACTCCCAGCCCAGGGAGTTGGACTAAATATTCAGGTTTAGAAAGTTTTTCGTACAATCCCTTTAAAATGGCTGACTGCCGCTGGATACGATACGCGTCTAGATCCGCTATCCTTTGCCTGACGAAAAGCAGGGCTGATTTGCCATCAAAGTGATGATGACCCGCGCTCGCATACGCCCCAATGGGTTCTTCAAGGTCGATGTCAACTCCCCCTATTTGGTCAACCAGTTCTGTAAAAGTATTAAAATGCGCCACCACATACCGGTCAAATGTAACGCCATAGTTCTGGTACATGGTTTCAGAAAACTTCACCACGCCCTGACCACGCCCGTTGAAGTACTCGCCGTAGCCATAAGCCGCGTTAATGCGAAACTGGCTGATATTATGCTCCTCCAGCCCCGGTATTGGAACCCAGAAATCGCGTGGGATGGATAACACCACAACCTGGTGCTTCAGCCAATCCACTCTCACAACCCTGATCATATCCGCCTGTTCTGATTCATCAATGCCCAAAGCCAGGATTATCATTGGCTGGGTTTGCCCACAAACAGGTGAAACGCTTGTGGGTTCAGGCTCAACAGTCGCCAGCGCGGGTTCTGTTTTAACCGTTTCAGGTGTGAGAGTAAGCGCGGCGCTGGTGGGGATGGCGGTAAATGTGGCCAACGGCTCATAGGTGAATTGCGGAAGCCGCTTGCCCAGAAGGGGGTTTGTCCAGAGCAAATATCCGCAGCTTACCAGGAACAATAATACCAATAACAGCCACAGCAGGCGTCTTTTCGCGTTAGGCGGTTTATGCTCCACGAAGCTGCGCTCCCAGGTTATTGGCTCGCCCAGCCGCCCGCTTGAGAATTCGCTCAAACCCGGCGTCAATCAGCGTGGAAATTTCTTCCGCGATCTGTAGCGGTTCTTCACCGCTTTCTATGATTGGGTCTGGAATATCATAGATTTGAGCGGCGGCTATTTCAGAGAGCAGGGTGAGTTTTTCTCTCGCCTCGGGAAACTCGATAGAAATGGCTTCCCGCTGACCGTTGGTCATCACGATGATCAAGTCCGCCTCGGCAATGAGCGCGTTTGATATCTCTCTGGATCGCACAGACTCAATATGAAGCTGTTTACCCGCCGCCCATTGAAGCGCTTCTTTCGTGGGAGCCACGCCTTCTCTTGCCCAAATACCCGCGCTGCCCACAACCCATTCGCCGCTCGGTGCTTGTTTTTCAAGCAGAGATGTAAAATATTCAGCTGCCAGTACAGAACGGAACCGGTTGGCGCTGCATACAAAAAGGACATTCGGCATGGTTCACTCTCTACCCATGTTGATCATTCTGTCATCGGTACGATCAGCATTTCGCCAATTTGAAACGAATAACCTTCAGGCAGATCGTTGTACTTTTTCAACATTTCCACATCCAGCTGCATCCGGGCGGCATAAGATTCAATCGTCATCCCTTCCGCGCGTATCTCAACCACGCTGAAAGCTGGCAATCCCGCAACATCATCGGTGTTGACCGGTATCACCAGCAGGGTATTCTCCCATAATGAATCCGGAAGTTGGTAATTGATGGCCTTGATCGCGTCAGCGGTAGTATGAAATTTTTCTGCCAGTAAAATAAACCCTTCTCCCGCGGCGACCTTGTGGATCACCAATTGAGGGGAAGTGCCGAACGGCGTTTCCAACGCGCGCGGTGTGTGCTTACCCGGGATCAACCAGGTAGCGGTCACTGTTGGCACCAGTGTGGCAGTTGCTTCAACAGTAGTGGTCGGTTCTGCAGAAAGCGGCACCACTGGTAGGTGTGCAGGCGTGTGAGTCGCGGTCGAAATGTCAGCCAGCGGCGGTGTGAATCCACGAAAAGTAAACACCCCGGTGAGCAGCAGAGCTACGAGACCGATGATGACTACTGCTATTAAAGCAACTAGGGGCACCCAGTTGAACTGAAAAGTTTTCGATTTCCGTTCACCCCGGATGCTCTCTGGCAGCGGGATCGGGTTTTCACTTTGAAAAACGGGGCAATCCACATAGAACTCGGTCAGGCATTTATCGCGTTGGTGCGCCAGGCTGACCGGGGCGGCGGGTTTAGCGCGAAAACAAAAATTGAGCTTGGCGGGGTACGCCAGCGCGGTTGTCGGATCATCCTCAAAACCGAGGAAAGGACAAAAGAGTGTGTCGTTTCTCTTTTTGTCCATTTTCGTCCCTTTCACCGCTGGGTTCGGCTCGCCGGTCATTTGTGATTGGGCCCTCTACCGCGTTTTATCCTCTTCGACCGCTGGTTCTTCGTGAGTACCGTCCTCGTTAGACTTGCCGTACTGTTTGCTATAGTAGTAATCGCGGTTGTAATAATAACTCGATCGTTTTATTTTGATATTGTTCAGAACCACCCCTAACAACCTGGCGTCCAGGCGCTGCAGCTGTTCAATGGCCTGGCGGATGGCCCCGCGCTTGGTCTTTTTCGGGTCAACCACCAGCAGAACGCCATCCACACTTTTCGCCAGGATCAGCGCGTCTGTTACCGCCAGCAGCGGAGGAGAGTCGAGCAGCACCATATCAAAATGCTTCTCCAGCAAACCTAATACATCGTGCATTTTGGTTGAACCCAAAAGCTCGGAAGGGTTGGGCGGGAGGCTGCCGGATGAGATTATGTTCAGCCCATTCACTTTCGTTTTCTTTACCACGCCAGACATTTTTTCAGGTTCGCGGATAAAGTAATCCGAAAGACCGATGCGGTTGGATAATTTGAACACCTTGTGCAGCGTGGGTCGGCGTAAATCTCCATCCACTAACACAACTTCCTTCTCGCTCTGGGCAATCACCGTCGCCAGGTTGGCCACGACCGAAGATTTTCCTTCTGACGGCGATGGGCTTGTTACCAGCACCGATTTCAAAGGGGTGTCGATGCCGCTGAATTGAAGGTTGGTGCGCAGTGAACGAAAGGCTTCTGACACCGACATACGCGGTTTGGCAACCGTGATCAACTTGTCCTGGTTGGACGGGTAGTGGGTAATCACACCCACCACCGGCACCCCCCATCGGCGCGCAAACTCTTCCGGGTCCCGGATTTCATCCTGCAAAAAAGCGATCAAGAAAACAATTCCCGCGGCTACCATCAACCCCACGATCGCCGCCAAACCGGCGCTCTTAAACGGTTGCGGCTGTATGGGTTCTGGATTAGCCATCGCTTTGTCGATCTGACTGATGGTAGTGGCAGATTGAACCTCGGTTAATTTAATTTGTTGTAAATTGTAGAATAGTGATGAACGAGTTGACTGATATTGGGATTGCGCCAGTTCCAGTTGTGCACGGGTCACATAATCATTCGGGTCGCGCACAACCTCAATAGGTTCAAGCCCTTCAGCAGCCATCTGGGCGGCGCGTTTTTCAGCCTCTGCCAGTTCAGCCTCTTTGATCTGCAAAATAGCCAGTCTCTCATTTATATCAGTCAGATTTTGGTCAATGCGGGCAATTTCCTCTTCCAGGCCCTGTTTCAGCTCGGAATAGCGGGAAGATTGATCCTTCATGACCTTCTCGGCGAAGATGGTAATCAGCATATTGGCGGTGTCCGCTGCTTTTTGCGGGTCGTTGTCTGTGACAACAATGGTAAAAATCGGGGAATTCTCCACGGGGGTCACGGTGATTTTGCCGGTCACTTCAAAACCAAGCCGTTCTGACACTGATTGCAGCAGCTCAGGTGTGATCATCGTCTGTGAATACGTCTCAGCCAGGCGTTGAGCGCCAAACGAAGCCGAATAGGCGTCGTAAAAATTCGAACCGGTGACGACATTGACGACCGCTCTGGTTGAAGATTCATATACGCGTGGTTTTTGATTGGTAAGGTAAAACGCAACCGCGCCGGCGGCGATTGCCACGATCAGAAGCAGCCAAGCCCAGCGCCACAAGGTTTGCGCGTAATCTAAAATGCTTTCGAGGCTGCTGCGTTCTTCAAGTTCATTATCCATGAAGGTCTTCCACCCTTTCTGCTATTGGTAGTTAAGTATAATTCACTTTCTTAATGATGATGGACCACACTCTCTTGCCTGCTTCCCTCAACCTTGAAGATAACCAGCGAACGATCTCGGTATCAGGCCCATGGTTCGGGGTTCTACCTGCGGCGCAGCGCGGCGAGCGCGCCTCTCAGCGGGATCAACCATTGCCAGCGCGAAAAAAAGGCGATTAAATACCTTTCAACACCCAACCCGAGCCATACGCGCCTGCCATTCCTGGTGATTTCTAAGACGCGGCCGATCAAACAGCCTGACGGGATCCAGCCATCAGATCGATGGGGTGTATTATCGCCCTTTATCAAAAAAGTGCCATGCGCCACGCCCACAACGCGGTGAATCACGAGGTGCCCGCCCACAGGGTGTTTGAAAGCCACAACCGTGCCCAATCCTACCCTTCCCTTATGCAGTGAGGAGATTGTGACCATGTCGCCTGTTTGAATGAACGGCGCCATGCTGCTGCCGCTGGCGGTGAAGCGAAAAGTTCCATTTTTTGCCAGTACCGCCTCCATTAACGCCACCAAATCACTACCCGAGATAGAATAGGTTTGGGGTTCCAAAAGACCCCCCTGGGCTCTCTCTTGCATTTTTACTCTCAATCTTAGAAATTTGTAAATCTTTTACTATGATTATAAGTTCATTATGCGATTTTGCGAGATTGTAAATTCATTTACTTAAGCACCGATCTATGCTATCCTTTTCATCAAGGAAAAATTTGAATCATCATGCGTGTCCGAGGGGCGTTTTCATATTTAACCGGTAAAGGGATATTGCTCGTTTGCCTGACGGTGCTGACGGTGGCATTGTTGATTACCAACTCGGTGAATATTCACCCTGCCTCAGCTCAGGATGGACCCGACCGGGTTACCTGGATAACGGTGGACGACAGCCAATACGATTGGTGGCTGGCTCGCTGGAGTGACAACACCATCGTCTGCCAGTTCACGACTGCTCACGCTGGCACCCCCTCGGAACTGGAGATACAAAAGTTCTGCGGTGACCAGGTGTTAAACACCTGGCTCACCACCCCGCCCTGCACTGCCGGAGAAGAGGGAAAGGACCTCAGTTCATGCAGCGGTTTGTACCTGCAAAATACGCGTTCTTCGCTCTCCGCAAACGAGATCATGGTCAACCTGCCTCCTCCCGTCGTGTGGATCACGGTAAATGGCTCTGTCTTGCCCGGCACAACCAACAAGTGGGAAGGGCGACCGGAGGTCGTGCTCATCGGCGAAGAGAAACTCGCCAACGAATCAATCACCCGCATTCATGGCGTTTACGGGGGAACCAAATTCTCTTGCGCAGGCAGCCGCTGTCCGCTGCCGCTATGGCAAACAGGCGAGCAGGGAGTGATGTTGACCTTCTGGGGAGAATCCAGTTATGGCGACACCACAGAGGAGTACACCGCCTATATTCGAGTGCTGCCGTGGGCGGATATGCCAGCCGACAACGCTGGCGCGCCGGAGCGCTCAGGGTATTACGTCGATATCATCAGCTCTCAATGGCAGGCGCAGCAAATGTCCTCCTGCGCGGCGATATGGCAGTCCTTCCCCTCTGTGGAGGGGCTTCCTGCCTGGCTGAAAAACCCGGCTGATCGTGCTAGTTTGTCCACTTCGCTGCCGCTGCATTACCTGGCCGCCATGCTGATTCAGAATGGCGTGGTCGACGCTGGCGATTGCCCGTACGGCGGGTTGGATTACTACGCTTCCGCCAACCAGTGCGGCATGGAAGCCGCCATGCAAGCGGTAACCTTGTGGCAAAACCAGTTTGATGATGAGATCATCCGTACGTCAATCGAGACCGGCATTCCTTCCATCCTGTTAAAAAATATTTTTGCCCACGAAAGCCAGCTTTGGCCCGGCATCTACCATAACGCGGAAGAGGTGGGGTTTGGTCAGCTCACAGAAGACGGGGCGGAAGCCGCGTTGCTGTGGAACCCTGAATTTTATACTCAGTTCTGCCCTCTCGTTCTTTACGAAGATACCTGCGCCCGGGGTTATGGTAACCTCAGCCAGGAACAGCAGACAACGCTGCGGGGGGCGCTGGTACAAAAAACCAATGCCACCTGCCCGGATTGCGATCTGGGAATCGACCTGACCCAAGCCAATTTCAGCGTAAAAATATTTGGCGAAACGATCGTGGGCAATTGCGCCCAGGTGGACCGCATGCTGTATAACCTCACCGGGGCTTCAGCCGGCGCTGTAGCCTCTCACGATGACCTGTGGCGCTACACGCTGGTCAATTACAACGCTGGTCCTGGCTGCCTGTGGCACGCTTTGAAGCGCACCTGGGAAGCGGGCAACCGGCTGGATTGGCTGCACGTGGCCGCCAACCTTGAAGGCGGGTGCCGCGCGGCAGTGAATTATGTAATGGACATCTCCGGTGGAGACACACATCCCGTGATGGTCTATTCTACTTCGCTGCCAAGCCCAACCATCACGCCTACCATCGTGAGAGCGACAGCCACCCTCACCAAAACGCCCTCCTTCACCACCACCCCGGGCACAGCCACACCCACAGGCAGCATCACGCCCACTCCCTCTCCCACCAAAACCAGCGCCTGGGGAACAGTTGGTCCTTAAACCGCTCATTGCCGCAGGCCTTTTAACGCAGACGGGTTTATTACCCCAAACAGTTCAAGGATAAGCAAAGGGTCCCGCCGGAAAACCGCGCTGGGACCCTCTCGTATCATCACATCTGACGCTGGTTAATTAGCGTTTTGCCTTCAGGGTGTTGTGAGTCGTAAATACCTCGCCGCGCTCCACGCGCCCGGGTTGCCCAGGTAGTTATACGCCCTCACGCGCCAGTAAAACCCGCCAGCGAAAGGAAAAGTTACCTCTTTGGTCGTAACCGGACCTTCTGTGAATTCATAATCGATTTCGGGCGTTCTAAAATTGTTGTTATTATCCGCCTGAATTTCATAGCGTGCCGCTCCCGCTGCCGGGAACCAGTTAAGCTCTACCGTTACGCCGGGATGAACGGAACCATTGTCCGGGGTGTCCAATACCGGCGCGGGAGGCAGCACCACCAGCAGCCTCCAGGGGGTTTCCTCGCTGCCCGCCGCGGTGTACACCCGCAGCCGCCACTGATACGCCCCCGGGTCCAGCGCTTTGATGGCGGGGATAACGTGGCTGGTTACCGTGCCCAGGTATACGGAGTATTCACGCGTGGCGGTGTTGCCCTCCTCCACAACTGGTTTCACTTCCAGCCGATAGCCCCTGGCGCCTCTCACCGCGTACCATGAGAACCCAGGGGTAGCGCTCGCCGTTGTCGCCGCAAACCCGGGCTGGTTCTGGAACGTGAGGGTGAACACGCGCGCCTCCGACCACGAGGATGCGTTGCCCGCCGCGTCGACCGCCTGCACGCACCAGTGATACTTACCATAAGCCAGCGCCTGGGCAGCCGGTACTGCCCAGCTGGTGGCGGTCACATCCGGGCTGATGAATCCGTCGTTCGCCTCGCAGGTGCCTGACTGGTACACGGTAAAGCGGTACCATTTCGCGTCTTTCAGCGAATTTACCGAAAGCGCGGGGGTATAGGTCGCCATAGATGCTTCATTCGCGGGTGTTCTCAACCCCGGGGCATTAACCGGCGGCGTACGGTCCACCGTGAAGGAGCGAACCGCGCTCCACGCTCCAGCCCCTGTCTCCGCCCCAGCCGAGTTCACCGCCCGCACCTGCCAGTAGTACCTGGTATTATCCAACAAATGCGCGGCAGTGTCAGTCAGCAGATACGAAGTTTCATTTCCCGACGATTCTGAATATGCAGGGGAGGTAAAGCGCGGGTCGTCGTCCACCCTGAATTCGTAGCGCTGCGCGTAAGCCGTCACCGGGTTCCAGCTCAGCACGATCTCCGTTTTCTCATCATTGAGAAATACGCCGTTGGCAGGCCCGGTCAGCACCGGCGCCACAGGCTTCAACGGGTTGACCGTAACAATCCAGCCCTCGCCCCCCTCTGATTCATTGCCCGCCAGGTCACTGGCAATCACCCGCCAGCGATATCCCCCTTCCATGATGATCGGAGGTTTGTGGTTCAACGTCGTCAGCATTGATTTTTTATAGACCGGGTCTGAGAAATCGCCATCCGCTTCATCAACCCATAATTCGTAGTACTTCGCCCCAGGCACCGCTTTCCAACTGAAGGTCGGCGTGCCCTGAACGGTTCCACTGTTTGCGGGTAGGGTAAGCAAAGGATTTACCGGCGGCGTCCGGTCCACCGTGAAGGAACGAGCCGCGCTCCACGCTCCAGCCCCTGTCTCCGCCCCAGCCGAGTTCACCGCCCGCACCTGCCAGTAGTACCTGGTATTATCCAACAAATGCGCGGCAGTGTCAGTCAGCAGATACGAAGTTTCATTTCCCGACGATTCTGAATATGCAGGGGAGGTAAAGCGCGGGTCGTCGTCCACCCTGAATTCGTAGCGCTGCGCGTAAGCCGTCACCGGGTTCCAGCTCAGCACGATCTCCGTTTTCTCATCATTGAGAAATACGCCGTTGGCAGGCCCGGTCAGCACCGGCGCCACAGGCTTCAACGGGTTGACCGTAACAATCCAGCCCTCGCCCCCCTCTGATTCATTGCCCGCCAGGTCACTGGCAATCACCCGCCAGCGATATCCCCCTTCCATGATGATCGGAGGTTTGTGGTTCAACGTCGTCAGCATTGATTTTTTATAGACCGGGTCTGAGAAATCGCCATCCGCTTCATCAACCCATAATTCGTAGTACTTCGCCCCAGGCGCCGCTTTCCAACTGAAGGTCGGCGTGCCCGGAACGGTTGTGCCATTTTGCGGTAAGTTCAACCCCGGCGCTGGTTGGATGGTGTCCACGATGAATGACCAGACAGCGCTCCAGGCATTGGAGATCGCGTTACCCCGGAAATCCAGCGCCTGGACCTTCCAGTAATACCTCCCATCGTTCAGCTTGTTGAAGCCTGGAGGCTGCATCGAAATCACATCCGTCCCCAGCGTGTGAGTGGTAGTGCCTACCACCGCGGTATATTCAGGGGAGGAGAAATTGCTGTGGTTATCCACCACAATCCGGTAAGCCGCTGCGCCTTCCACCGCGGTCCAGGCGAGCGTGGGCGTGTCAGACATGGTGTACGCGCCGTTGCCCAGGCTGGAAAGAGAAGGTACCCCAGGCATGATCATCAGTTGCCGCCAGGGGCTCACCTGCTGACCCGCCCTGGTGTGCGCGGTCACTCTCCACTGGTACAAACCCGGGTCCAGCGCTTTAATCGCGGGCAGTGTGTACGCGGTCACCGGCCCAAGCGGCACAGAGTAAACCTGGCTGGTGGGGTTGTTATCCTCCGCCACCGGCTCCAGCTCCAGTTCGTAGCCCAGCGCGCCAGGGACGGCGAACCAGCTGAAGGCGGGTGTTCTCACCATCGTTTCCGTACCGGGTTTCGGCAGATTCTGAAGAGTGATGGTGATCTGACGCGCCTCTGATTCTGACCAGGGCGATTCGTTCTCCGCCGCATCGACTGCCTGCGCGCACCAGTAGTAGGTGTCGCCATAGGGCAGTTCCGGGGTCATCGTGCTCCAGCTGGTCTTGTTGAGTTTATCGCTGGTAAGCACGACGTTCTGTTCACAGGTCGCTGGTTCGCCTTCTGCTTTGGTCACCACGCGGTAGCGGTACCAGGTGGCGCCAGGCACGGCTTTCACCGCCAGCGTGGGAGTGGTATCGTAAGTGTAGGCGCCGGCTAACGGGGCAATCAGCGCTGGCGCGGCAGGCGCGATCGTGTCTACAGTGAAACTACGCGTCGCAGACCAGCCGCCCGCCACGTCCACTTCATCAATCGCTCTGATGCGCCAATAATATAGCCCGTCTGGCAGGTCATGCACCGTAAACGGCTGGTCACCTGGTTGCGGGTAATAGGTGTTCGGGTCCTTAAAAGCGGTTGTTTTACTGATCTGCAGCTGGTAGTGGTCGGCATTGACCACATCCGTCCAGTCAAAGTCCACGTCTTTCACCCGCAAGAAAGCCCCAGCAGCCGGCGCTTTCAGCGTGGGCGCCAGCGGCGGGTTCATGGAAAGGAATTCCAACGGTTTCTGGTCGCTGGTTTTCACCGTAGACCAATCTCCCCAGGTGGTGCCGAAGCGCGGGCGGATTCGCCAGTAATAGGTTTTTCCATTGGCAAGGTCGCTGCCGTAGGCAAAGCGCAGGTTCGATGTGGTAGCGTTCAGCAGAATTTTGTCAAAAGTGTCTGACAGAGATAACTGGACGTTGTACTGGTTGGCGTTCGTGATACCCGACCATTCGAAGGTCACTCTTTTAGCAGTCAGCTTCTGCCCCACGGTAGGTTTAACCGCGACGACGTCAAAGTTCACCGGTTGCTCGGCAAACAGCCCTTCAGGGTCTGTGCCCCTGAAAGTGACCGTCTCACTGCCTGACCAGTTCGCCTCGCGCTGGGTGATGGTGGCCACGCGGTCGATGATCGTGACGTCGAGGTTGGTGTCGCCTGCAACAGACCAGTTTATCTCATCCGCGCTATTATCCACATCCGAGATATAACGATCCAGTTCGATGGGCGCAAAAGCAGCGCCGTGTATCACCCATTGGTCCGGGATATTCTCAACCATCACCGGCGCGTCATTGACCGGGGTCACGGTAAAGGTCACCGCGTCTTCGCCATACAGCCCGTCAGAATCAGTGGCTCTGAAGGTGATCACCTCCGACCCGAACCAGTCAGCGTGCGGGAGGGTGATGGTGGCGACGCGGTTTGTGATGTTCACGTTGAGGTCGGTGTTCCCCGTGAACGTCCATTCGATTTCCTCAACCGGGTTGTCGACATCCAATACATAGTCATCCAGGTTAATCGCTGTGAAGCTCTCGCCCTCGACGATCTGCTGATCGGGCATGTCCAGCACCAAGGGCGGGTCATTCACCCCCAGCTTGTCGGCGGAAAAATTCATCCCGGGCACATCCACCGCGGAAAGGGTCACCTGCCGTGAGCCCGGTACGAAAGCGTATCCTTCCAGCGAGGGGGTGAGGGTGTAGACCTCAGGGGTGAGGTCCTCGAACAGGTATGTGCCATCCACGCCGCTCAGCGCCGTGTGCCCGAGCGCGTCATCCACGGTCACACCTGGCAAAGGCGCGCCGTTGTAGGTAATACGTCCGGAGATCGAATGCAGCGGCAGACCGGAAAAGTTGATATTGGTTCGACTCACGCCGCTGATGGTGACCGATTGGCTGGGCACGGGGAAGAGATAACCCGCCCGCGAAACGCTCACCTGGTAGGTGCCCAGGGTCAGTTCGCCAAAAGCGTACTTACCATCGCTTTGCGTGACCACGGGTGCCTGCCCGTTGTCAATGGAGACGGTAACGTCATCGAGCACCTGCCCCTGGTAGTCCTTCACCGTGCCTGAGATGGAAAAAATCGGCGCCAGGCTGGAGGTGAAATTCACGCCGCTCAGGTCGCTGTCGTCCAACACCTGCGGAGCGGAAGCGGCAGGGTTAAAGTTGTAGCCGGTCATAAGAGGAGTGAACACGTACTCACCGCGCGGCAGCCCGTTGAACAGGAATTTCCCGTCAACGTTGCTCGTCGCCTTGCGGATCTGGCCGTTTGCCAGCGTTGTGGATACCTCCACCCCGGAGAACGGTCCGCCTGAGGGGGTGGTGATGTTACCTGAGACTTTGAGCGCGGGAACGCGGTTGACGCGCAGCGCAGGGTCGCCAAACAGCAAGAAGGTCTCCAACAGGTCGTAATTCGTCCCTGAAGCCCAAAGTTCAGCCTTGCCGGCGTAAGTCGCCTGGCCCAGGGTTTCCACACCGTCGGTCAACAGGGCGTCAAAGAAGCCGCGGTTAAGCCGGTCATGCCCGCTGGCCACGCCCAACCCGCTGGGCGACCAGCTGGCCACCGCGCCTTTGTCCTCCGCGCCATCGAACTTCGCGCCGCGGGTGACCACCTCGGCAGTGGCGAAGTAATCGCTTAGGTATGGCATTTGATAATAACCATCGTAGCAGGTCATCCCCAGGATGATGGGCTGCTTGCTGCCATTTGCCAGGTTTTTGACATCCGCCACGCCGAATAGTTTTTCGGTCGCCCAATCGGTTCTAGAAGCGTGACCAATATAATTGACCAGCAGTTTGCCCGAGTTGATGCCGGCGAGGATCGCCGTTTTAGCGTCGGCTGCCGTCATGTGGGTCACATTGAGGTACACCTTCTCTGCGGTGTACGGCGCGGGCAGGTGCCCGGCGAGCAGGCTGTCAGAAAGCAGGTCAAAGAGACCGCCGCTGTCACGGTTATCGGCCACCGCCAGCACCTGCTGCTGCCAGGGCTCCGCAGGGTTGGCTTCGTAGGCGATGGTCTTGTTCACCATCGCCGCCGCTTCCGCCGCGCTGTTCACCGCCATCCTGCCCAGCATCATATCCGGCATGGCGTCGCGATTGCCCATCCCATCCTTGAACGTCACATAGCGG
>Ga0209605_1000174_pt1 | contig 88692 bp, 72 predicted proteins | sample AD_UKC035_MetaG_FD_184408 | JGI IMG/M metagenome (GOLD analysis project Ga0209605, IMG submission 184408) | Active sludge microbial communities of municipal wastewater-treating anaerobic digesters from USA - AD_UKC035_MetaG (SPAdes) (version 2) | ecosystem: Engineered > Bioreactor > Anaerobic >...
TTTCATTGAAAACCCTTTGGGTGTTTGAGTATAAGTGTGGTAACTCTTACTAAAACACATTCCAGAGGGTTTTTCAATACTCCACATCTATTTCTGGGGCATGGCGAGGATATCGCAACTCGCAACGCAGTGCACGATAAAAGTTTGCTGCCATGCCAGCATACGATTTTGCAACGGCGCAAACAGGCACAGATTTGAATTTTGCATTGACCGGTATTTTATGGTACAACTCAACATATGAACACAACAAGATCATTCGCTGCCAATATGGCATTGATGCTTATAATCCCTCTTTTCTGCCTGATGGCCGACAGTCAGATTCTTGCCCAGCAGAAATTTCCAGACTGGATGGACGAGGTAAAATTCGATTCTACCTCGCGCCAGGGCTTCAATGAGCCGACCATGCCCATCGACCCGTCGACTGGCAAAGCCGCTGAACAGAGCGCTGCCCGCAAAGGAATCCGACCGGAGCTGCCAGATTTCAGCAAAATGCGGGAAAAGGCCATAAAGATGGAGATGGAGCGCAAAAAGAAGGATGCTGACAGCCTCGAAGAATCCTACAGCCTGTCGCTGCAGAATCTGGATCAGCTGAAAGCAGGAAAAGGCCGTCTGGAATCGCTGCTTGCCGCGAATCCCGGCGAAAATGAGCGACTGCAGCTGCTCGAAGGCCTCAAGGATATCGAAGACAAAATCAGGGCGAGCGAAGAACTGCTCTCGCTTATCGGCAACGCTTCGGCCACTCCCGGGCAGGCAATTGCCAGTCTGACAGCAGATCAGTTCGCGCGCGCGGTCAAACTGCAAAAACAGCTTTTCTCCGAAAAAAGCCCGAAATCAGACAGCAAGCCGCCGCAACCTCCAAACCGGGCTGCCGAACTCACAAAGACAGAAGAAACCGATGAAGAAATCGAGGCGCGGGCGGCAAAGCTTCGCCATCGCCCCTACCGGCCCGGCCGGATAAAATCATTCTATCGCGAATCAAAAGAGGCGCAGAAAAAGGCTGCCGAAGAGGGAGACAACGAGTGAAAAAGTCTACAGCAGGGCTTGTCATCGTTGCGGCAGTTCTGGTTGTATGTTTTGCCTCTCGTGCAGCTGCACAGTATTCGGTTGTCAAGGGCGATGAACCCAGAATCAGAGCCATTCTTTACGTCAAAGACAATCCGCGCGCCCTGATTTACTACAAAAACCAGCGGCATCAGGTAATCGCCAAAATGCGCCTCGATGAAGAATGGTTCATCGAAGAAATCAGGCGCGAAAGCATTCTGTTCAAAAAATCTTCGACTCAGACCTTTGCCGAAATCTACATGAACCCGCCCAAACGCCCGCGACGCAACCTGGACTCGTCTTTCTTCGGCCACCCAATCGCCATGTGGGAAGCGATCGAACTTCTTGCACATGGCTTCGGTTACCATGCGATCATGCACTTTCAGGCCGGCGGCCCGATTGTTCCCGCACACCACGCCAACAGCCTCAAAACCATGCTGCGCAAGGTTCTGCCACCTCATCATCGGTTTGTCATCGATGGCCCGCTGCTCAAAGTTCTGCCTGTGCAACCATCCGGCGAAGAGTGGACAGCCGTGCTCGAACGTATGAAAAAAAGCTCGCCCGGCCTGCTGACCTTGCGCTACCCGGGTTTGAACACACCCGGCATAATCAATTCGCGCGGTGATGACATTCAGTTCATCCTCAGAAAGATATCGCTCGGCGGCAAGGTACCGATTCAGTTCCCGCGCGATCTGCATTTTCCAGTTTACGCCTCGTTTCGCAACGTGCCTTTCGCCCAGATTCTCGCAAACATTGTCTATCTGAACCAGTGCATCATCATCGAACGCGAAGAAGGGCTCGAAGTAACGCCGTGGCCGCGCCAGATACTGCAGCGCCGGCCCTATGCCGACTACCCGCTGATTCAGAGCATGCCCTCCGAACCCCAGGAAGGCAGCGGACCGACCCCACCGCCGATCGTAATGGAGCATACGCTCGATCACCCTTTCATACAGCAGAACATGGATCAGCCATGAGCAATGGCTACTGCTGCACAACACATCTGTCAACCAGGTCGACACCATGAATTCTAATCTGCTGGCGATGCAGAAATGCCAGACATACGAGCAGCCACAGGTCGATGCCGCACTTCGCCGACTGCTCGAGCCGCTCGGCGGCATTGGAACTTTTGTCGAACCCGGGCACAAGGTATTGCTCAAACCCAATATGCTCAGCTGTAAAGACCCTGACAAAGCGGCAACTACTCATCCCGCCGTTATCGAAGCGGTGGCCCGTCTGTGTATCGAAGCTGGAGCGCGGGTTTTCATCGGCGACAGCCCGCCATCGATATTCGGGCGCACAGAAGACTTCTGGAACCGCACCGGCTTCGCCAGAGCGGCTGCCAATAGCGGCGCACAGCTTGTCTGTTTTGAAAACGACGACAAGAAACCGCTCAGTTTCACCAGTAACGGTCGACAGCTGACAGTATATGCCACCCGACACTGCTTTGATGCCGATCTGGTCATCAACCTGCCCAAAATGAAAACGCACAACCTGACGCGCATTACCGGCGCGATCAAGAACCTGTTCGGCCTGCTGCCAGGACTCGCCAAAGCACAATGGCACAAGGCTTTTCCACGCCCGGTCGAGTTTTCGAATTTCATGGTCGATCTCGCTCAACAGCTGCCATGCCACCTCACCATCATGGACGCAATCGAAGCCATGGATGGTCAGGGCCCTTCTGGCGGCCGCGTGGTCAAACCCGGCGTTCTGATGGCGGCTGCTTCACCGGTAACTGTAGATATTGGCTTCTGCGCGGTGGTTGGCCTGACTCCGGCAGAAGTTCCCATGCTGGTTCGCTGCCGGCAGCTCGCCTGGGGCCCCACTGCTGTCGACCAGCTCGAAATAGCCGGCACACCTTTGTCTGAGCTCAAATTCAAAGACTACCGGGTACCAAGACTGGTTCCGACCTCGTTCATTCCTGAATGGCTGCTCGATTTCGGCAGAAAGCTTGCCTGGGCCGGCCCCGCACTTCTGCCCAATCTCTGCATCAAATGCGGTCGCTGCCAGAAGATCTGCCCGGCTGATGCTATCGAAATCGGCGCGAATGGCGCAATGTTCAATAAAGATCGCTGTATCTCATGTTTCTGCTGTATGGAAGTCTGCCCGGTCGATGCCATTGAAATGCAGACAAGCTGTCTGCTCGGGCTTATCTTCAAAATGCGCGGGCTCAAACGCAAACTCAAAAAGCCAAAAAATTGAAAAAGCTTCTCAAAACACTTTTCAATCCAGTTCTCGCCTGGCTGCTCGACTTTCTGGCGCGCAGCTGCAGCAGCATGCCTCTGTCACGCAAAAAACGACTGGCTCAGCTGCTGACCTTTTTTGCCTGGCGCATTATCGGACTGCGGCGCCGCGAAGTAATTGCAAGTCTGCAGCTGCATCTTGAACTGACCGAGGCGCAGGCCGAAAAACTCGGAGAAAAGGTCTATCAGCACTTTTTGCTCAATTCTTTCGAAATGGCTTCACTGGCCTATATAAGCCGCGAAGATCTGCTCGCCAGAATAAAAATCGAGGGACTCGAACATCTCGACACAGCGATGAAGCTAAACCATGGCGCCATCATAGTTTCCGGCCATTTTGGGCTGTGGGAAATGATTCCACAATGGCTCGCCGTTAACGGTTACCCGGTCTGCACCGTGGTCAGGCGCCAGAATAACCCGCACGTCGATGCCTGGATGGAAAACATGCGTCGCCGGCTTGGCGCCAAAACAACCGATTCGGGCTTCGGCATCAGAGAAATTTTACGCTCGATCAGGCGCGGCCAGATACTCGCGCTGATGGTCGACCAGGACAACGGCAAACAGGGAATATTCGTGCCTTTTTTCCGACGTTACGCCTCAGCTCCAACCGGCCCGGCCCAGCTGTCACTCAAAACCGGCGCGCCGATCGTGCCTCTGTTCATGTTTCCAAACTACTGTGGTCAGCATCTTTTCAAGATCTACCCGCCAATCTACCCCGAAAACTACACAAACGATATCACTGGTCAGCAACAGATCACAGCCTGCTACACACAGCTGCTTGAAGACCTGGTCAGACAACAGCCGCAAGACTGGTTCTGGCTGCACCGCCGCTGGAAAACCCAGCCGGCAGACGCCCCCGACAACCCCTGGGCCCGCCTCGTTCTTCGTCAACATTAAGGGGGCAGGCGGGTTTCTCAGGCGCGAAAACTTCGAGCCAGGCATTTTTGACGCAGAGCCATAGCTATACAGCTATACTCACGCCTGGTGAGAGTTGTAGCGAATGAGGGCAAAGCCATCCGCATCTCTAACGGCTGAAGCCGTAAGAGCTGCCTAATTCCGCCGAGAGCCCGTATAAGAGGGATCTATCAGAGTTAATTATAGAACTCTTATGTGACAGAGACTTTTCACCAGTAACATCTTTACATTGCTTTACAAGTTGTTTTTGACTTACAGCCTGATAAAGGCTAAATATATACTTATTGAAAACTGGAGAAAAAGCAGAATCGAAGTGCACAAGATTCTGCGCCGAATTTAATGAGCAAAATTTACCTTAAAGCATATCAGTGGCTGCTGCGAGGCATAGTCGAGCTGCTCGACGTGTTTCCGCCGCGCCGCATCGAAAAAGAAGAATTTGCTCTGCGTAAGGGTATTCTGCCCGATGATTACGAAGCTCCAGCCGAAGGAACCTTCTGGATTCACGGCGCCTCACTCGGCGAGGTGATCACTTTGCGCCCGTTTTTGCGGGAAATGGCTCAACTTTATGGAAAAGACCGCATAGTCTGCACCGCTACGACGCTCGACGGCCTGCGCCAGCTCAAAGTCGATGCTATCTGCGGCTTCGCAACACTTCTTCCCATTGAACTGCCAGCATTCACGATACCATTTATTGAAAAAATCAGGCCAAAACTCATGATGATCAGCGAAACCGAGATCTGGCCGCTGCTTCTCGATACGCTGGCGCGCAAAAACATTCCTTACGGTATCATCAACGGTCGCATCAATGAAAAAACCGTTCGGCTGATGCGCATCGCCTGGCCAATGTTCGAACCGGCCATCAGCAATCTGGCCTTCGTTTTTCCCCAGGAAAAACAGTATCAGAGGCGGTTTAGAGTGCTCGGCGTCGAACCTGCCAGACAAAAGACGCTGGGCTGTTTCAAATACGACATCGCCGAAGCAATGCCAGATACGGCAAAAATCAGAGCACGCGCCGGTATTGCACCGGATCGCCCGGTTCTATTGTTCGGCAGCACGCACCCAGGCGAAGAAGAGCTGATTCTTGAAGCTCTTGACCCGTTCTGGAACGAGCTCGATGCCACGGTAGTAATAGCTCCAAGGCATATCAAGCGTGTAGACGAGCTCGAAAGTCTTTTCAAAAAGCGCAGACTCGAATTCCAGAAGATCTCAGAAAATCCGACTCAGGCCAGCAAGATACTGCTCGTCGATACCATGGGCGAACTGCGCAATTTTTATGCGATTGCGGCACTGGCCTTTGTCGGCGGCAGTCTGATCAAGCGCGGCGGCCACAATCTGATGGAACCGGCGGCCTTTGCCAGGCCGATCATTACCGGCCCCAATACCTTCAATTTCCGTTACGAAATGATGGCTTTAAACCGTTCACGGGCAGTCATCACCGTAAATAATTCCCACGAACTCTGCGAAACGATCCGCGAATGGCTGCACGACCGCAATGTCTTCTCTGAGCAGGGAAAGCGTGCCAGACAGGTTCTCGATTCAATGTCAGGCGCCTGCCATCGTACGATCGAAAATCTGCAGAAAATGAACCTGCTGCCCGATGTCAGAAACTGAAATAATACTGCGCCTCAATGCCATGGGCGACATTTTGCTTACAGTGCCCACTCTGCGGGCTATTGCCGCGCGCGGCATCGATCTGCATCTGGTCATTCACGGGCGCTGGGCACAACTTGGCGAGTTTCTGCCGGCGAACGTTCACTATTACAACGGCACCGGCAGCCTGATCAGACTGGCCGGCCAGCTCAAAAAGCTGCATGCGCGGGCAGTATTCGACCTGCAGGGCAAGCTTTCGACTGTCGCTCTGCGCTCGATGCTCAACGCCCCGATAACCAGAGTCTATCAGAAGCGCAACTTCAGCGAGCAACTGCTGGCCCTGCGCGGCAAATACCCGCTGCGTTTTTCAGACCAGCGCCCGGTCTGGCAGAAATATGCTGAAGTCTGCGGCGTCAGCCTCGACAGCCCTGACGCGTCACTGAACCTTAACGATGATTATCTCGATGCCTGCCGCAAAATACTGCATGAACTCGACCTGCCCGAAAAAAAATTCATTCTGCTGCACCCCGACGCTTCAAAACCTGGTAAACAGATACCGGAAGCATTGCTGTCAGCCCTGCAAAGTGGCCTGCCACAGCTCACGGCGATAATCGGCACCAGTACCGCTGCGCTGCCGGCTGGAATAAAGGCACTCGATCTGCGCAACCGCTTTTCACTCTATCATCTGCCAGGCATAATTCGCCTGGCTTCGGCGGTCGTCTCTTCTGATTCGGGTCCGATGCACCTGACGCGTGCCGTGGGCACGCCGCTGGCCGCGTTGTTTTTTCAGACCTGTCCTTCGCTCGGCTTCGCCCCGATACCGGCCGATAATGTTATAGTTCTTTCTGAGCCCATGCCGTGCAAGCCATGCAGTCTGCATGGCCAGAATTTTGAATGCCCCGAAGGGCATTTCGCCTGCCGCAACATCGATATACCCGGCACTGTCGATAAAATTGCGCGGTTTTTTGCGGACTTTTTATGAAAACGATCTTCATCGGCCTCAACTGGCTTGGCGACATAATTATGTCGGCGCCGGCAATTACCGCGGTGTCTGGCGAAGTTCATATCGTGACCCGACCTCATCTCGCCGAAGCATACCAGCTGCTGCCGGGCGGGCTGAGAGTTCACCCGGTGCAGACCAAAGCAGCCTTTCTTGAGTTCATTCATGCTCTTAAGCCACTGAGAAGGCTCGAGGCTGATCATGTAATAGTGCTGCCCGACTCCTGGCGGGCAGCAATACTGGCCAAAGCCTGCGCCGGAGCAGAGAGCATCGGCTTCGCCAGTCAGATGCGCAGTCTGCTGCTCGACCACGCCATAGACAAGCCGCAGAATTTCAAACTGATGCACGAATCAGACCTCCATTTCATGCTGGTCAAAGAAGCAGGACTCGCCAGCGAAAAGCCTGCTTTAACTCGGTATCGGCCAGAGCCAGAACTGCTGCAGCGGTTGCTTGCCAGATTCGGGCTTGAACCGGGACAAAGCTACATAGTGCTGGCGCCGGGCGCCGCCTTTGGCTCAGCCAAGCGCTGGCCACCCGAAAAATTTACTGAACTGGCCAGCCTGATCAGCGGCGCTTACCGTCTGCCCGTGGTTTTGACGGCCGGTGCCAACGAGACCGATTTAACCAGGCAGATCTGCGAAGACGCCCGCGGAAAAATCATAGATTCAGCCGGTCAGACCAGTCTGATCGAGCTCGCCTGCCTGCTTGCCGGCTCCAGAGCTCTGGTCAGCAATGATTCGGGAACCATGCATCTTGCGGCTCTGTGCGGTACGCCAACGGTAGTACCGGTCGGCCCGACCGACATGACAAGAACCGGGCCGCTGAACCCGAAAGCTGTCACCGTCAGCACTGACATCTGTCCGGAAGCTCCTTGCCGACAGCGCATCTGCCCGCGTCAAGACCACATCTGCATGCAGAATATCAGTGCCATGGCTGTATTTGCCGAACTGCAGACACTGCTCGGTGAAAGCCATGGCTGAGCCGCGCTTTCTGGTGTCGCGCACCGACCGGGCCGGCGACCTGATTCTGACCCTGCCGGTGTTTCGTGAGCTGCGAAAATGTTTTGCCGAAGCGCACATAGTCGCGCATGTACGCTCATATACCGCGCCATTGCTTAAACTCTGCCCGGAAGTCGACGAGATTGTCATCGATGACCATTACCCGGCAGGTCTGCTTTCATCGCCGCTTAACCAGGCTTTTCAGAAGCTGACGATCGACCACTGCTTCATCGTTCATCCGGCTGGTCGCGCAATTCTGGCGGCCTGGCGCGCCGGCATCAGCCGCCGCAGCGGGCGCGCCTCCAATATCTGGCAGGTGCTGCTGAACGATCGCCATGTTCAGAAACGTTCGCGCAACGAAAAACATGAATTCTGCTATAACCTCGATCTGCTTTCACGAACAGTCACCAATATCGACTATTCTCCCTACCATTTTATGCTTACAGATGAGCAGAGAGCGGCCGGCGCCGCGGCAATCAAAAATCTCGGCCTGCTCAGGCCTGTCGTGATTCACCCCGGCCATGGCGGATCTGCTCACAATATCAGCACCGGGCGCTATGCAGAACTGACTGAAATGTTGATCAAACAGGGCCAGTCGGTCCTGATAAGCCTTGGACCTGGCGAAGAAAGACTCAAAAGTTTCTTTGAACCCTGCAAAAGCGATAAATTCAACTTTTTGTGCAATGTTCCCGATCTGGCAGCGCTGGCCGAAGTTTTTTCAGCCTGTGCAGCCTTTGTCGGCGGCTCAACCGGCCCGCTGCATCTGGCTGCAGCTCTGCAGCTGCCGACAGTGGCTTTTTTCCCGCCAGTGGCAGCGATGACGCCAAGGCGCTGGGGCCCGGTCGGCAACCACAGTCTTGTTCTCAAGCCCGATCTGGGTTATTGTAATGGCAGATGCGATAACTGCGCCAATAAAGGCTGCATGGCCAGTATCGCACTCGAACCTGCGGCAGAGTGGATTTTACAGGAACTGAAAGCTTGAATACCTCGATTATAATCAACGACGAGTTAACAATACCGGCAGACCTCCTTCAGGTCAGCGCCGTGCGCTCATCCGGGCCGGGCGGTCAGAATGTCAACAAAGTCGCGACCTGCATCGAACTGCGCTTCAACCCTGAGCGCTGCCCGCAGCTCGGCGCGGCGGTGGTCAGCCGACTGCTCGCTCTGGCCGGCAGCCGCATCGATTCAGAGAATACCATCATCATCACCAGCCAGAAATACCGCGAACAGTCGCGCAATCTCGATGATGCCTGCGAAAAACTGCGCCAGATGATTCTCAAGGCGCTGGTGCCACCCAAACCGCGTAAACCGACCCGACCGACCCGGGCTTCAGTACAGAGACGCATCACCAAAAAGCGCCAGACCAGCGAAAAAAAATCGCAAAGACGCCAGCGCGACTGGTCAGACGACTGAAAACCCCCGGCAAAATTAAGTAAGCCACAATCAGTTATCAGCCGATGATTAACAGTAATGAAACTTGCAAAAAAAATCATCTTTTTTTCGCTCATGCTTGTTCTGACTGCCGGCCAGTCAGGCTGCATACAAAAAGCCGTCTTCCCCGAGGCCCACTTTACTGTGGTTTCTGTCACACCTGATAAATTATTTCTTGCTAAAAAAGCAGAGACTACTGAGACAGGAGATACCGGTCAGGATCCTTCAGAAGAAGACAATGTTACCTTGCCGCCAACGACTATAAGTCTGAACTCAGACACAGGCATTCCAGCCAATCTGGTTTCATTCTCAATTACTTACACTACAAGACTCGGAGATCCCATAACGTCCATGACAGTTCCAGAGACTCCATTAAATCTGCAGATCCCTGCTAGCGGAAATATCTCATTCGGCATGAATCCCTATACAGGACGTTTGTTTCGATTATTGGAACTTACCCGAGCCGACATTTCGCCGATCAATGCCAAAATGGTGTTTACGATAAAGGATGTCAATGGTAATAAAATGCAGGTCGAAGCGCATTGCCTGTGTTATGCACGTTGGGATGAATATGACCCTGGAGCTTAATTCGACAAAAAAACGCATAATAAAAGGTCGCCTCATAGTGAGACGACCCCTTTTATAAACAGCTTAAATGCAGTTACTTTTTGTTCATTTTGCTTTTGAGGGCTTCCATCTGTTTAAAGGCGTCCTGGGTGCGGGTGTCGCCTTCGCCAAATTCATACTTCAGGTTCTGATAGCGCAGGAACAGGCGATAAATATCGTTCTCATCGACTCTTGGCTCCCATTCGGTGTCAGCCCATTCAGCCTTTTTCAGGGCAACATTGAATTTATAGGGTCTGGCCATGTCTGATTCGGGGTCGCAGTGAGTAGCAAAGCCTGAGCGAACTACCATTCCACGATTCGACTTGCGGCTTCTTGCTTCAACAGCGCCTTCAGTGACCGACAGAGAGGTGCGCTTACGCGAGCCAACCGCGATTTCGAATTCAGTACCTCTGATGCCGGCGACGAGAGTCGGAGTCTCGATCTTGAATTCAGTGCCGCGTTTGACGAATTTATACCAGGTCTTGCCCTTGAAAACCTTTATGCTGAGAGGCTGAACTTCGACGAGCGTGCGTTCTTTGATACGCATGATCGTACCATCAGCATAGACGAGAGTGGCTTTCGAATCTCTGAGTGTTTCGAGCAGATCACCGGCGCAAAGCGGTTCCGATGACGTATAGATATCTGTCTTGGCGGTATCCACACGTGTTACCTTGACCTGACCGCTGATAATCTCAAGTTTGACGTCGAGCGGCAACGGCTTGGCACTTTCAGCCCAGGCGGAAGTAAAACACATGATAAAACATACAAACAGGAAGCACAGCTTGGTGCGGTTCATCGTATAAAGCCTCCTTGACCACAAAAGGTCGATTTACCGAAGTTTATTAAATTATAAGAATGGCCTGGCAAGGTGTCAATGGCAGGGGGCGCAAATTATTTGACAACGGGTTGTTCTGCCTGCCGGTTTTGTACATAACCTGCAAAAATATCGGTCAATTCACTGATTGCGGCATTGAGATCGTCATTGATTACGGCGTAACGGTAATGGTCGCGGTAGTCGAGTTCCTTGCGGGCATTTTCGAGACGATGCCTGAGGGAATGTTCGCTATCCATATTGCGCTTGCGAATGCGGCTTTCGAGTTCGTCGAAAGTTGGCGGCAAAATGAAGATCATTATCGATTCAGGAAATTTCTCGCGAATTTTCATGGCGCCCTGCACATCGATATTGAGTATCACATGGCGCCCGGCTTCAAGATTTTCGATGAGAAAACGGCGGGGAGTTCCGTAATAGTTGCCGTGTACAAATGCCCACTCGGCAAATTCATCACGCTCTATCGCCTTTTCGAATTCTTCGGCCGTGCAGAAAAAGTATTCCTGGCCATTGGTTTCACCGCCACGCGGAGCGCGCGAAGTGGTCGATATCGAATAGACCACGTCAGGAGCGAACTTGCTGACGATCGCATTGCACAAAACCGTTTTGCCGACCCCGGAAGGCCCGGAAACAATGAAAAGATAGCCCTTTCGGGTAGCTTGCGATGAGTTCATCTTTGTATTATTTTTTTCGGGAAATAAGTGACAGGCCGGTCATGGCTGCCGGTTTTTCGATGCCAAGAAGTTCGAGTACGGTCGGTGCTATATCGCAGAGACGCCCTTCAGGTCTCAGTTCATAAGATGAACGAGAAAGAATGCAGCAGGGCACCGGATTAACCGTATGCTCGGTGAATGCTTCACCGGTTTCTTTGTCTACCATCTGCTCGGCATTGCCGTGGTCAGCGGTGATTATGCAATCGTAACCCTTTTCGTAAGCGACCGGAATCGCCTTCGACAGCACGCAGTCAACTGTGCTGACAGCTTTCATCGCTGCTTCCATGATACCGGTATGGCCGACCATGTCGCAGTTGGCAAAGTTAACCATGATGAAACCGTATTTTTCGCTGCGCAGCTTTTCGACAAGGTATTCACCAACTTCAAAAGCCGACATTTCTGGCTTGAGATCGTAAGTCTTGACCTTGGGACTGGGTACCATGTGCCGGTCTTCGAGCGCGAATGGCGGCTCGTAACCACCATTGGTGAAGTAGGTGACGTGTGCGTATTTTTCGGTTTCGGCGAGACGCAGCTGGGCAATTTTGTTGTCGGCCAGAACCGAGCCGAGCACGCTGTCAAGGCGCTGTGGCGCAAAAATTACCGGAAATTTGAATTCGTCAGAATAATGGGTGAAACTCAGATAGTCGACCTGCATTTCCTTGCGCTTGAACTCTTCGAATTCAGGCTGAGTAAACACCTTGCTGATCTGGCGCATGCGATCGGCCCTGAAGTTGAAGGCCAGAATGGTGTCGCCATCATCTATAGTCGCGATCGGGTCGCCGTTAGCTTCGATCACCACCGGCAAAACGAATTCGTCGGTTACGTTGACCTTGTATGAGGCTTCCATGGCAAGCACCGGATCGGTGGCGCGGTTGCCGACGCCATGCACAAGGGCCAGATAAGCCTTTTCGACTCTCTCCCAGCGGTTGTCGCGGTCCATCGCGTAATAGCGCCCTGAAATAGTGGCAATCTGCCCGACACCGATCTCGCGGGTGCGTTCGATCAGGTCTCTGATAAAATGCACGCCGCTGGTCGGTGAAGTGTCGCGACCATCGGTGAACGCATGAATGAAAACTCTGGTGAGCCCCTGGTCTTTGGCCAGCTTTAAAATAGCGCTGATATGATTGATGTGGCTGTGAACTCCGCCATCGGAAACCAGTCCGTAGAGATGCAGTGCCTTGCCGGACTTTTTGAGGCGCGCGAAGGCGTCGAGCATGGTTTTGTTTTCAAAAAACGAACCGTCTTCGATTGAAAGATTGATGCGAGTTATATCCTGATACACGATTCGGCCGGCGCCGATATTGAGATGGCCGACTTCAGAATTTCCCATCTGGCCTTCTGGAAGGCCAACATCGAGACCTGAGGCACCAAGACGGGTGAATGGGCGTTCTTCGAACAGCTTGTTGATGAATTCAGGATTAGCAGCATGAACAGCGTTGCCTTCAGTGGCTTCTGAAATGCCAAAGCCATCGAGAATGATCAGCAGGACTTTTGATTTTGATTCCATATTTCAAACCTTGCTAAAAATTGAAAATACCTCAGGTTTGGCGGATTATAACCGCGTCGGCATGCATATGTCAAATTTTAGCCGGCAGAGGCTTTATCAGTGCCATTTGCGTTGACTTTCACGAGACGCTCTGGTAAAAAACAGACATATGATAATCGCAGGACTGGGTAATCCCGGAAGAGAATACGAAAACACCAGACATAACGCCGGATTCTGGGCTGCAGACACCATTGCCGCCAGATTCAGAGTCGATATGGGGCAAAGAAGACACCAGGCTTTAACTGGCCATCTTCTGCTGCACGGCCAGCAGCATCTTCTCGCCAAGCCGCAAACGTACATGAATCTTTCCGGCGAAGCGATTGCCGGCCTGATGCTGGAGAACGACATTCCGCCAGAAGAACTGCTGGTGATTCTTGACGACATAAATCTGCCGGCAGGGCGAATTAGAATGCGGGCCTGCGGCAGCGATGGCGGGCACAACGGCCTTAAATCAATAATCAGTCATATCGGCCGCAATTTCTGGCGCCTGCGTATCGGTGTCGGGCAACCGGCCGGCGACGAAACGATTCCCCACAACAAACTGGTATCACACGTTCTCGGAACCGTCTCTGAAGATGAAATGGCGACATTTCGCCTGGTTCTTGCCGAGATCCCGGAAATGGCAGCACTCTGGCTGCTGGGCATGGGCAACAAGGCGATGACCCGCTACAACGGCGTAGATTTTCTTCATCCTGAAACTCCAGAGACAGAATGATGAAAATGCAGCTATTGCATTATGAATCGGGCTGCTTTATAATGGCACTGATTTGTACCTAATGAGGTTGCTGATGGAAGATGTTACCACCCTGACCAAAATACAGCTCGACGCTCTTAGAGAAGTCGGCAACATCGGTTCTGGCAATGCCGCCAGTGCTCTGGCGCAGTTTCTAAACCGCAAAATCGACATGGCAGTGCCAAGCGCTGCCATACTGGACTTCAAGGATATTCCGGCACTGCTCGGTGGCCCGGCCACCCGTGTCATGGGTATATTTTTGAAGGTTCTCGGCGAAATTTCCGGGCGCTTTCTCCTCCTGATCCCGGAAAAAACGTCAATCAAGCTGCTTAAGACGCTTATTCCCGGCTGCGAAATTGAAGATCCGCTCAAAATGTCGGAACTCGAAGGTTCCTGCATGCGCGAAGTCGGCAATATTCTGGCCGGGGCTTTTCTTAATGCGCTGGCCACCCTTACTCAGACGCCAATGCTCAACTCGCTGCCGTCGATGACCTATGACATGGCCGGAGCCATGATCGACAGTGTTGTTGCCGACATGACAGCAGTGAGCGACAAGGTTCTGATGATCGAAACATCGTTCATCGAAAGCGAAGAAGACTTGAGAATACACATTTTTCTGCTGCCTGAACCCAAGTCTCTCACACTTTTGCTGCAGAAGATCGGAGTCATCTAAGACATGTCTGTCGTCATTCCGGTCGGTATGGGCGAACTCAAGGTCGCCAGAAGTCCAGAAACCCTCGCGGTCTATGGAATTGGCTCATGCGTAATCGTTTCTCTCTACGACACCAAAAGCAAAGTCGGCGGCATAGCCCATGTCATGTTGCCCGACTCGAGCGGCATCGACAAAGAGCGTCTGAACCCCAACAAATTTGCCGACACGGCAATTCCTGCGCTCTACGAAGCGATTAAGGGCGAAGACGGTGTATTCAAGGGAAACCTGCACGCAAAGATCGTTGGCGGCTCCGAGATGTTCCCGCCGACAGAAGATTTCGAAAACAATATCGGCCGCGATAACACTGCTGCGGTAAAGAAGGCGCTCAAAAAGATGGGCTTTCCGATAATCGCCGAAGATACCGGTGGCAAACGCGGGCGCTCGATCGAATTTGATCTCGAATCCGGCCTTATCAGGCTTTCAATACTGGGCGAAGAAACAAGAGAACTGTAAATGACCCGATTATCACTGCTCATGGGTTTGTTCATGGCCGTTACCGTAACCGGCATAGTTGTGCTGCTGGCGGTATTGGGCAATGTCAATTCAGGAACAATGATCTATCGCGGTTGTGTGATATTTTTTATCTTTGGCACACTTGGCACGGTACTCGGCAGCTTCCTTGAAGTGCTGCTTCTGCCAGGCACCACCGAAAAAGAGGCCGAAAAACTGAAACAGGAAATGATGCTTGAAGACTCCGAACTGCAGGCTGAGCTCGGCGATCTTCTCGACGACAACAATAACACCAGGCACAGGCCGGAAAACTATGGCACCCCTACCGATGGGGCCGGACAGCACGCACAGGCAAGGTCTTTCGACAGCGAAGCGACCTCGCACGGTGGTTCTGCCGCAGCTTCATAAGGCAGCCAGACACGGAGGGATGATGTGAACAAAGAACTTCTGGTAGGAAACGAATCGCAGGAAATTACTGATCCCAAGCTGAAAGCCCGTCTTCAGGACGAAGAGGACCAGCACCTCTGGGAACAGTACAAGACCAATCATGATCAGCGCATCAAAGACGCACTGATCATGAAGTATGCATCATTCGTCAAATACGTGGCCGGCCGCATTGCGGTCAATCTGCCCAGCAACGTCGAATTCGACGATCTCGTCAGCTATGGCATACTGGGTCTGATCGACGCCATCGACAAGTATGACTCTGACCGCAATGTCAAATTCAAGACTTACGCCAAAACCCGTATTCGCGGCGCAATATTCGATGAACTGCGCGTTCTCGACTGGACACCCCGATCGATACGCCAGAAGGCCCGCAAGCTCGAAAAGGCCTATGCCAAACTTGAAGGCAAACTCGGCCGCGACGCCCGCGACGAAGAAGTTGCCGAATATCTCAACATCGACATCTCAGAGCTGCACAAGCTTTTTGACGAAACCAAAAAGTCTCTGCTGCTCTCGCTCGACGAAATCTTTTATGACGACGAAGAAGGCTCTTCACGCTTCGACTTCATCGAAGACCAGAAAAGCGACAACCCCCAGACCAAAATCGAGGAAGCCGAGGCCAAAAAGATTCTGGCCGACGCCATCTCAAAACTCTCTGACCGTGAGCGTATGGTCATCACTCTGTATTACTATGAAGAACTGACATCGAAGGAAATCGGCAAGATCCTCGGGGTCTCTGATTCACGTGTTTCGCAGCTGCATACCAAGGCGATTCTGCGCCTGCGCGGCAGACTGAGCCGCATCAAGGAAGCCCTGATGTCGAGCTGATGCAACAACAGCCTTTTTTTATTACCGGCGGCGCCATGAATTGATCATGGCGCCGCCGGTTTTAACGGGATATAAAAACGGGCCACCGCTGATGCGATGACCCGTTTTTGTTTGCCACCCTGTTTTTCAGGTGTGTTTTGCTTCTTCAACTGCTTCGTCAAGCTCGATTACCACACTGGCGGCACCGCTGTCGGCACCTTCGATCTTGAACTGCTTGATCAGCTCACTGAGCTCGGTAGCGTTGGCAGCAAGTTTCTTGAACTTGTCATCGCTTTCGAGACTGTCAAGCTTTACAGCGATATCGTCTGAAAGAGTTTTGGCCTTGGCCAGAGTTACTCTGAATTTTCTGAGCAGATCGTTGAGTGCGGCTGCCAGCTCCTTAAGATTATCATTGCGACGCAGGCTGACTTCAAAGGTGAGATCGCCTTCGCTGATGCGCTTGATACTCTGTTCGAGCTTGTAGGCCGGGCCGGCGGTCTGGTGCGAGTACATGACACTGACAATGAATACGATAATCACATTGACGAAAATCAGAACGACCAGGCGTGGCCAGAATTCAGAAACGAAATCCTGCAGAACCATGGTCAGACTGCGCACTTCTCCCACTGTTTTGGTGGTATTCACAAAATAAGAACCAAGTACGTATATGTTGCAGGCAGTAATGACTGCAACCAGAAAGGTCAGAAGCAGAATCGTTCCGGCAAATCTGCTCTGCATGTCTTTTGCGATAAAATAATTCTTACGCTGGCTCAATGCTCAACCCTCCTGAGGGGCAAATTATCTGAAGACTGTGTTTATCTTACTAACTGCCTGTTTTTTTGTCAATGTAATACAACAGCTGAATTATAAAGATTACACGCTGCCGGGGTAAAAAAACTGGCGCAGTGTGCCGAGTTGGTGTACATGAAAAAGATATGCAGATTTCTGCCATTTTTGTTACTGGCGCTGCTTACTGCCGGTTGCGAAAGCAGCGGCAGCAAAAACCCGACCACAGCTGATACCGGCTATTACCAGACCGGCATTGCTTCATGGTATGGCGCTGAATATCAGGGCAAGCCGACCGCTTCAGGCGAACGCTTCGACCGTAACGCCATGACTGCCGCCCACAGGGAACTGCCGTTCGACACCTGGGTTCAGGTATACAACCTGGAAAACGGTCGCAGGGTAAGAGTGCGCATCAATGATCGCGGGCCATTCAAAGAAGATCGCATCATCGACCTTTCAGAAAAGGCGGCCGACGAACTTGGCATGAAAATAGCCGGCCTGGCACAGGTCGGCATTGAAATCGTTTCGGGACCCTGAGGATCAGAGCTGGTTGTCTTCGTCGCCCTTGGCGGTATAGCGCTGGTTTTCGTATATGGCCCAGCCGGTCATGCGGCCGCTTTTGCCCTTGTAAGGCGCATAAACATGGCCGCCGCGATGATCGTATTTATACATGCCATAAAACTGCACGAGACGCCCGACATCGAATCTGATCGTCTCTGAACCGGTAATATTATAGGTAAAATCGAATTCAGCCAGATTATCACGGGTTTTGATACGGCAACTGACCGAATCCGTGGCAACCTGCGGGTAAACCTGCACAATATTGCCGCCGTCGCGCACTTCCGCTTCCGGCAGCTTCTGCTCGAATGCATCGGCGATGGTCAGATCCTGGCTGAAGTAGTTAGCCAGAATAAAAATCGTAAAAACGACAATTGGTATGGCGACGAGAATGGCCTTATCCTGCCACGTCAGTTCTGGTGGTCTTTTACTCACTGATCATGACTCCCTGTGTGTGTGCTTGTTTCGAAAACAATAGCACAACTCGCGCCCGACGTCTATTGGCAAAGATATTTTTTTTACTGCTAAACAATCGCCTTTCTCATGTCGATTCTTTTACTACGGCATAAACGAAGGAATTCATGGACGGGTTCCTGAACAAACCAAAATTTCTGAAACGCCGGCACTGCAAGGAGCGCAACGTGTGGAATAATCTTAGAGCAAGACATTATTCGGTTCTGATACTGTTGGCCATTGTGGCTCTCGAAACTTCTGCCATCGCAATCGACAAGTTCATCAACCACGAAAGCGAAACGGCATTCAGTATCGAAAGCCCGTTCCAGAACAACGCATTTATTGAAAGCTTCAAAACCGCTGAAGCCAGTAATGCCGTTTCGGTAAAAATCAGCAGCACAAAAAGATCCACACCTGCTGTTGCTGCTGCCGCTACCAGCGTTCCGACAAAAGATGCCGTGCCGGCCAGAACAGTCGCAGAAGCAGCTACCCGCTCAGTTTCTGCCGATTTCATCGCTGCTGCCAACGAGAAAGACAGTTCCGACCGCTACATAGAATATTCTGTTCAGGCTGGCGACTCGCTCTACAATATCGCCGCCCAGTTCGGTTCAGCTGCAGATCTTATCAAAAAAGCCAACAGCCTCGAAGACAAGCACGTCATCAAGGCCGGACAGACCCTCAAAGTGCCTCTTCCCGCCAGCGAAATGCTTTACACGGTTCGCCCCGGCGACTCGCTTTCCAAGATCGCCAACCGTTTCAGAGTCCCTCTCAGAGCACTCATCGAAGAAAACAATCTCAAATCACACATGCTGATGGCTGACCAGCAGATCAGAATTCCGGTCAAAGGCATCAAATCTGATCTCAAAATGGTCAAAGACGACGCTCAGCAGGCAAAGGCCCCGGAAAAACTGAATATGATCAGATCGAACCAGGTTCAGCTCGTTCCTGAAAAGAAACTCGAAATGATCGGCATCGAGAAACTCCAGATGGCCCAGGCTCCTGCTACTAAAAGCAAGATTGAATTCAATGAAAATGACCTTCTCAAGTCACCACCGGTTGTAGCCGGTAAAGTTGCCAGCAATGCAAAACCAGCCGCTGAAATGGCTCAAACACCTGCACCGGCAGACAAAGAGACTGAATCGGTCAGCACAGCTGCTGCCGCTGCCGAAAAGGCCAGCGAACAGATCGACTATAAAGTGGCAAAAGGTGACAGTCTGCTCAAGATTGCCCACCGCTACAATACCACCGTTGCCCAGATTCAGCAGGACAACAACCTGAATGGAACCATGGTAAAAGTCGGCCAGGAAATTAAAGTTACCCCCAACAAAAAGCTGTACCGCCTGGTAAAAACCGAGACCACTGAACCCGCAAAGAAATCTACTATCGTCGAACACAAGGTCAGATCAGGTGAATCACTCTCTCTGATCGCCAGAAAATACAAGACCACCATCAGCGCCATAGTCGCCGAAAACAACCTGAATAACACTGTAGTCATGGCTGGCCAGATCATCAAAGTGCCTGCCACTGGCAACTACAAGTCGAGTCAGAACAGCAGAGCAGCCATTGCCTCCTGGAAAATGCCGGTGCGCGGTCGCCTGTCTGATAAATATGGCTGGCGCAAGCACCCGGTATATCGCAAACGCCTGTTTCACGCCGGTATCGACATCGCAGCACCAAAGGGCGCTCCCATCGCAGCTACAGCCAACGGCAAGGTAATCTATGCCGGTCGTCGTTCAGGCTACGGCAACCTGGTGATAATCAGCCACGCCAATGGTCTGTCGACCCGCTACGCGCACTGCAGCAGCATTCTGGTTAAAAAGGGCCAGAACGTGAAAGCCGGACAGCTGGTCGCAAGAGTTGGTGCCACCGGCGTCGCCACCGGCAACCACCTTCACTTTGAAGTAAGAAAGAACGGCAAAACTCAGAATCCGCTCACTTTTCTCAACTAGCACAGGAAAACGTCCTTGACCAACATTCAGACATAATGAAAGATTCCGCCAGAAAACGTCTAACGCTTCTGGCGGTTTTTCTGCTTTTAACAGGAAGCGGACTTACCGCCGGCAGCAGCGAAGCAAGAACCGGACGTTACCCCGACAGCAGGTTACGTCCGGCTTCGTCGTCATCGGCAGATGCCGGTTACTTCAACCCGCTTGCCATACCTGAGCTGCAGCCACCACCCGAAAAGCCGGTAATTGCAGTAGACACCGGGGTTACAACGGCTGCCGACCCGCGTTTTGGTGCAATCACCAGCCCACATCATGAAATATTCATTCCGGCTTCAGAAATTCGCCCGCCAGCGCCGGCGATGAGCATACCGGTTCTTGACAAGCGTGAACCGAACCGCTATGACCTCAACGAATGGGAAGAAAAGCGTGTCTTCAGCTCGAATCTTTATACTGATTCAAGCTTTTACGTAACCAGAGTCGATGGCGACAAGCATCTGTCTTCACGAGATCAGGGTGAGTTTTATGAAACCAACTATCGCTACGAACTGTTTTCGACGAAACAGAACGGCGATTCGCTGGCAGTAACACTCGACACAACCTACAGCAACGACCGGCGCCCTTATCGCCACGGTTTTCTGGTCAACCAGGCAACTGTCGATTCGCGCACAAGCCGGTCACGACTGGTGCTTGGCCACTCCTTCCCCGAAATGTCAGAGTATTCGATGACACAGAGTGTTCTCGGCTTTTATGGCATACAAAAGTTCGACTACACCAACGTAAGCGGTTTCAGCGGCTACTATGCCAACGAACGTGAAGACCTCGACAATCCCCGCTACATCGCCGGCCTCAGGCTGGAACATGCCCGCGACGCTTCGTTCAAAATCGGCATGAACATAGTCGGCACCGAAGATGGCCGCGACAACGCCGCGTCTTCGAACGAACTGCCGAGCATGACGAATCGGGTATACTCGGTCGATATCAATATGCGTCCGACCGAAAACATCTTTGTCAATGCCGAAATGGCTCAGAGCGACACCAACTTCGACAAGCGCGATGGCCCGGGGGAACAGATCGGCGATGCCTGGCGCTTCAAAACCGGTTACGAACGCGAAAATTACAATTTTGAAGCTGGTTTTGAGCAGGGCGATACCGCTTTTATTTCGCCGCTGGGCATGACGCCACGCGATGAGCGCGCGTATTTTGCCCGCTTTTATTACGAACTCAACCGGTATATCAGCACCCGCCTCAGCCAGCGCATTGCCCGCGACAATCTCGCCAACTATCAGCGTTCGACTATTTATCGAGAACAGCCCGAACTGCAGGTAACCGTGCGACCAAGTGAATATTACAAAGATATGCGGGTAGACTTTTATTATATTCCATTACACGAATATTCCGAAGCCAAAGGGTTCATGGACCGCTACCGTGACCTGCTCTGGATTGAAATGAACCAGCGGGCCGGCCAGTTTGCCTATAACCTTGGGCTGACGCAGACAATCGACAAAGACGACATCAACGTACTCAACGACCGTGATATTCAGCGCTACGATTTTACCCTGACCTGGGAATACAGCCGCCTGCAGAAGGTATACAGCTCGTATTCGCACGAAAAGCTCAGTTATAAACGGGCCGGAGGCATTGATGAGACCACCTGGATCGGCTTTGGCGGGAGCTCACGCTTTCATGACAACATTCTCATCAGCATCGACTATCTGCGCGAAAGCCTCGATCCGATAACGACAAGTTCAAATCATGACCGACTCAATCTCTCGCTGACCCGCGAATACAGTGCAACTGCCCGTCTGATACTCGACCTCGAAGGCAATCGCAGCAGCTACGAAAACGACAATGGCGAAGTCAACGATTATACCGCCAGACTAAGGTATCTGAAGGCATTCTGATGAATATTAAAAAGCTTGCATTCATTCTGGTTGCGTCACTTGTTTTCATCGGCGTGAGCACGTCGCTGCATGCCGCTGCAAAAGGTGTCATGCCGAACACACTTGCCGGGCACAGTTTTGTCAAAGACCAGTTGACAGTTATGATGGTAGATGGCCCGTGCTTTTATCGAAGCATGCATGATGAGGGCTGGCTGCCGATAGAACAGGGCCAGAGCATTCGCCACAACGACTCTGTGCGCACCGGTTCGCACGGCTACATGATACTTGCCTGGGCTGCCGACAATATGATCATGGTAAAGCCATCTTCGGGCATCAGAGTTAGCATGCAACCACAGGCGATTCCGCAACTGTCACTGCAGCTGCATCGCGCTGAAGTCATGCTCTCGGCCCGAGACTCCGGGCTCATCGAAATAACTGGCCGCCACGGTGTGCTGATGGTGAATCACGGCGAAAGCAGCTTTATCAGCAGCCCGGAGCATGAAATCATCAGATCGGTAAGGGGGCAGGCCGCCTTTCGCCTGACCGGCAACGCTGAACCGACTGTGATTCCCGAGAGTTACAGTCTCAAGATCGATGCCGATGGTGGCTCGCACCCTCTTGTCATGTTCGACCCACAGTCTGAATACCTGTCGTTCAGGCGTTTCGACAAGTGGCTGCGCCGGTTCGACAGCATTCACCGCCTGGTTAGTCGCGAAATAGACTTCAAGATAGACTCAGTGCGCATCAACGACAGCTATCTGAGCAGTCTCGGGCAGGACCAAAACGGTTTTTACATCATCAGCACCAGAGACGGTCGTATTCCCGCCAGAATCCACCTGCAGCTCAAAATTACACCATATCCCCAACCCGAAAACCGCTTTGAGCTGTATCTGGGCAAAGACCTGGTCTACGCGTTGCGCGAAGGGCGCGACGGCTATCACGAAGTTACCTTTGCACCACCTTCGATGCCTGATGTTCTGCTCAATATTCAGGCGGTCGACTCTCTCGACCGGCGCATAAGCATTTTTAAAGCCGGCCTCTCGCTGGAAAACAAAAAGATCAGAGAACATAAGGCCCGCCAGTTCTGCAAGAATATCAGCGATGCCTTCAGTCGGCGCGACCACATCTGGCTGCGCAACTGTGTATCACGCGACTATCGCGACTGGCAGGGCAACACCTGGTTTGACTTCGTCAACATGTCAGAGGAAACCCTGCGCCGTTACCGGGATGTCAGGCTTACCCTGCATCCGTTCCGTTTCGAGGTGATTGGCGGTAATACCATCGTACATCTCAATTACCGGCTCTCCGCGCTTACCTCAGACTGGAACTTCAGGTACGAAGACCGCGGCAGCGAAATCATCACACTGCGCCCCGAAGATGGCGAAATGCGTCTTTATTCGAAAACCGCCGGCATGTTTTTTAATCGCCTGAAAGTGGCTGTCGACCTCCGCCAGGGCATTATTCGCGGTCGAATTACCGATGAACGCACGAAACGACCGGTTTCAGGAGTAAGCGTTACGGTGCGCAACACCAGCTACCAGACAACGACCGACTCTATGGGCGAATACGTAATCTACAACATGAACCCGGGAACCTACGATCTGCGCTTCTACAAAAACGGTTACGGCGAACTCACAGCGACGAGAGTGACCGTAAAACCGGCAGGAGAACAATTCTGATGTATAAAACCAGACCACAGACAGTGATAACCGCGATGATACTGGCTCTGATCGTTGTCGGCACGCTGCAGGGCTGTCTTTCCAGTCATGGCGCCACCGACAGCAGCGGCATCATTTCCGGCCAGTTTCGCGCAGCCGCGAATCTGAACATTCTCGCCAGCAGCAACGGCTCGGGAATCAGCATTCCCGTCGACAGTGAAGGTCGCTTTTCGGCACGAGTCGCCGGCGGTGTCTACAATCTTCACATTCAGGCTGCCGACGGCACTATCACTCTGATCAGAAAGGGAGTTCAGATCGACAACAACATGACCGTGACGATTCTCGACACAGATATCGTGCCAGTTCCGCAGGTCAAGTCCGTCTCCGTTCCTCTGGTTTATTCGACATCTGCAATAATCGAATGGGAAACCGACATCGAATCTGACGGTTATGTCGAATTTGGCAACAACGAACTTTATGGCTATTCGAGCTACGCCACCACCGAACTCAAAACCCGGCATCGCATACAGCTCTACAACCTTCTGCCGGCGACGACCTACCATTTCAGAGTAGTAGCCAGCCGCTACAACCTTGAATCGGCGCGCAGCATCTCACGCAACTTCACTTTCACAACCGAGCCCTGAGCGCAGGTTAATGCGCTGACCGTATTGTGACGATAGTATAACCGGGGACAGACGAAAAGCCCCGGTTAACTATTTCTGGAGGCAAACGCATGAATGCTTTTTTTGTAGGAATCGGCGGCATGGGAATGAGCGGCCTTGCCAAAATACTGCACAACGCAGGTTTTCAGATTGCCGGTTCTGATCGCAATCTCGACGGTGATTACTGCCGCCGCCTGCGCGAAATCGGAGTAAAGCTGTATCTGCAGGATGGCAACGGCCCACAGCAGTTCATGCAGGAAACCGGCCTCAAGAGTCACGAATTCAAGATCGTCAAATCGACCGCAGTCGAGAGCCAGGTGCCAGATATCATGGCAGCAGAAAAGCTCGGACTCGAACAGATAATGCGCTCAGATCTTCTTGCCATGATGTTCAACGAAAAGATGGGCATTGCCGTTGGCGGCACCGCCGGTAAGACCACGACGACCGGCCTGATTGCCTGGGTTCTCAAGTATTGCGGCAAAGAACCCTCCTGCGCTGTCGGTGGAATTATCGCCGGTCTCGACACCAACGCCTTCAGAGGTGTCGGACCGCACTTTGTCATCGAAGCCGATGAATCAGACGGTTCTATCGTAAAGTATCGCCCCTGGCTTTCACTTGTCACCAACATTTCGCGCGATCACAAAAGCCTGCCTGAACTGCAGGAACTGTTCGGCACTTTTTTCGAGCACACCACCGGATTCAGACTGGTATGCTGCGAAAATGAGCAGGCCATGCAGCTAGCCAGGGTCTGTGATGACCCGGTGCAAACCTATGGTTTTGCCGAAAACGCTGACTGGCGCGCCGAAAATATAACAATCGACAACGACTCTGCCAGTTTCGAAGTCAAAGGCGTCACATTCAACCTCAAAATGCCCGGTGAACACAACATTCTCAACGCCCTGGCGGCGATAGCAACGGCCAGCATCTGCGGCATCTCGCTGGCCGAGGCTGCTGAAGCTCTGCGCGCTTTTCCCGGCATGAAAAGACGCTACGAGAAAGTCGGTGTTGCTGCCGGAGTAACGGTGATCGATGATTTTGCCCACAACCCGGCAGAAATCGCTGCGGCGATCGCTACCGCGCGCAAAGCTTCGAAAAGGCGCTTCATCGTTTACCAGCCACATGGTTTTGGTCCGACCAGCTTTACCCGCGACGACCTGATCGATGTCTTCAGCCGACTCGAAAGTGACGAATATCTCTTTATCGACGATATCTATTACGGTGGCGGCACGGTAAGCCGTGACATCAGCTCAGAAGAAATAGTAAACTCTGTGCGGCAACGCTTCAAAAATGCCTGGTATACCGGCAGCCGCGAAGAAATCGTGCGACGCATCGCCAGCGAAGCCTGCCAGGGCGACCTGGTGCTGGTCATGGGCGCGCGCGACATCAACGCCATCTGTCACCAGATTCTCGAAAGACTGCCGGCGCATCGAAACTGTAATGCCTGAACTTCTGCAGACTGCTGCATATCAGGCCTTGTTGTGTTATCCTTGAAGTGAAACTGAGACCATCATAAATTACAGGGAAATCAGCGCATGAAAACCGGCCTTGTCATATCGCTGCCACCTTCGAGCCTTCGTATCGGGCTGATAGAGGCTCGCGGCGTCGCCGTCAGACCTTCGTCAACAGAATACCGCGAGCAGATCAATACTGACATCAGAAGATTTCTGTCTCCCGACTGCATTTATCCGGATCATATGCAGAAAGGCATCAGAAGCCTTCTGAAAACATTTGGCTTCCACCCTTCCGGCCGAAGTCGGCCGGCGTCTGAATTTTTGTTCAAAGACCTGCAGAACCGGGGCAGCTTCAATTTCATCAACAACGTTGTCGATATAAACAACCATCTGTCGCTGATTTCGCACCTGCCGATCAGCACCTTCGATCTCGACAAGTCCGGTTATGAACTGTGTATGCGCGTAGGCTTCGATGACGAATCATATGTATTCAACCGCGAAGGTCAGCTGCTGGCGCTTAAAAAACTTCTGGTGGTTGCCAGACGGGGAGGCGACAATGCTGCCATCGGCAGTCCGGTAAAAGATTCGCAGGCTACCAAGGTTTTTGAAGAAACCCGTGATATTGCCGTGATCGTCTACAGCTCAGGCAATCTCACCTCTGAAGACGAGATGCAGCATCTGCTCGAGCGCTACATGCTGCTGCTCAAAAAAGAAACTGGCGCTGCTGAGCTTGAAAGCGCTATACTTAATGCAGTTCCTTAATGCAGTACGGGAGGAAATAACATGAAAAGACTGCTGCTTTTATGTCTTGTGGCTGCTCTTATGATCAGCGGATGTCTTGGCAAGGCCAGTGAAGACAAATTCGCCAAAGATCTCAAGTCGCCCGACCCTGAAGTAAGAATCAATGCTGCCAACAAACTGGCTGAAGTAGCCACCTCAGAAGCGGTCAGACTGCTGCTCATTCACAAAGACGACCCCGACTACCGGGTTAAAGAGGCGATAAAGAAGGCGCTCGCCAAGATCGACAAGCGCACCTTTCTGAACTGACGACGCTCGCCTCTTCAGGCTGAGTTTACTAAAAAAAAATCACCTGATGTCAAAGATGACTTCAGGTGGTGAATTCAGCTTTTCACGCTGCAATTCTTCTATTTCATCGACGCGCGCAAGAAAAGACCCCTCTCTGACATCTGAAATGAAATGACCGATGTGACCAACAGCGCCACAGGCCTCAATTTCAACGCTGCCATCCGGATTGTTTCGCACCCAGCCACCTATCGGCAGCGCCCGGGCCACACGCCAGACAAAACGCCTGAAGCCGACGCCCTGAACCCGCCCTCTTACCAGCAGACGAATTCTTATCAGTTCGTTCTCTGCCATATTTAACTCCTGCTCATAACGGTCGATGCCAGTTCAAAAAACCTGACGAAATCAGGCTGATAAAGATACAGCAGCAGGTCGCGACGGCCATTGCGACTATGCAATAACCTCACCAGAGAATAGGTGTCGGTCTTAAGTCTCTTGCCACCGGCCAGCTGCAGGGCACGTTGTTCGAGACTTCCCACCAGCTGAGCATCGATCTGCCCTTTGAGCAGAGCAACGAACCGGCGCAAATTAACCTTTTCCGAAAGCATCACCAGCAGCGAATCACAGAAACGCTGGTAACGCGCCAGCAGATTCAGATCTTCTTCTTCTATAAAATGCGGCCTTTTGCCGCATTTCAGATCGGCATGTACCGAAACGATCACCGTTGTCCGGGCAGTGCCGGCCAGATCGCGCAAAGCCCGCATATTGCCAGAAAAATCTTCATTCAATGCGTTCTCGCTCACCGACTCAGCGATGATCAGACGCTCGCCATCGCCGGGCAACATGTCGGCGAGCTGCTGCAGGTCAGCTGCCGAAAACTCGCCGCGATTGGTATCGACACCAGAAAACACCAGATTTTCGCCAATGCCGTCGGCGAACTTCTCGAGGGCAGCACCATATACCTTTCGGGCCTGTTCAGAGGTAGCACTCGACTGCAACTGCGCCAGCATATCAGACAGATTGACAACACCGGTCAGAGCGGCCACCCTTGCGGCAAACTCGCGCAGGCCATGTTCATACGACACATAAAGTACCGCTACCCGCTTCTGGGCCTGCAGAGCCTGCTGCAACAACAGACTGCCCTTGCCGGTTTCGCGGGGGCCAGTTATGATATGCAGCGCGCCGGCAGCCCAGCCGCCACCCAGCGACTTGTCGAGGCCGGCCGAAATCGACGGCAGCGTTTTTGGTGGTTCTTTGAGGCTGCCGATACTTTCTGCAATTTCGGTTTTGAGGGGCTGAAATCTGCCACTGACTGCCTTGGCACCTGCTGCCTTTGCCAGGCTCGATGATTTTGCCCCTTTTCTGGCTACTCCTGGCCATGGCGGCAACGGCATCTGCCGGATTTTGTCGGCAAGCCCTGGCACTGGCGGCAGCGGAGTCTGCACGAATTTTACCCAGTTCAGCGTTTCCTGAATGCTCTCCTGGGGCGTGCGCTTCTTGCTGCAGAAATCGGAGAATGCCGCAATACCATAGGCAAAGTGTGAGGCGCCTACGCTAACCCTTGGCCGATGCAGGGCAGGATGATTACTGCCCGGCAGCAGAACCCGGTAATCCTTGCTGCATGACTGAACCACGACGGTTCTCAGCGATGTTTTGATGGCACGGCCGCCACTGTCTTTGATGTCGCCAACCGCTCCGAGCAGGCGATAATAGCTCTGATCGAGATCGTCACTACCCTCAAGTCCGAGAACACCAGCGTGAATTTCGAGACTTATTTCTTCAGGAGTTGCATAGATAGCCATGGTTTCCTGTGGAATACCAAGTCGTTTAAGCGCTTCAATGCACTTTACCGTGTCATCATAAACCTGCTGAAATCCCAGAACCTCGGTTGTCGGCTTATACTGATTACCATTGATCAGTATCAGGCAGTCTTCGGCGGCAAGCAGGCGCTCGAGTTCGCTGGCAGCAGGAAGCTGCGGCAGTCGCCGACCGCCAATTTCAAGCTGAATTTCTACGCCAGCATAGTCGCAGCCTTCAAACAGCAGATCGCGAGCTTTGCGCACCGCAAAAGCAATGACCATCGGGCCATATAAAGCGCTGCTCTGTTCAGCACTGAAATAAATACTGCGAAAAGCGCCTTCCGGACAGGATTTGACAAATTCTGGCACCCGCACCAGATCGCTGCGGGTTTCGCCTCCTTCCATATCTGCCTGATATAGAGAAACGAACTGCTGCATTCTGATTGCGCCTCCTGTCAGATCTGGATTCTACTTACCCGTTTACTCAACCGGCATTCTCACACAGCTGAGCAACCGACGGTGAAAATCTTCGAATGAACTCAGACCAAAAAACATCTCAGCATTTCGGCCAAGCGAAAAGATCGTCATGCCCGAATTGGCCAGTTCAATCGTATGACTGGCAAAGCTTACCTGATGGGCACGATTCAGGGCATGTTCGATGATGTTCTCGGCCTTTTCGGTTTCTCCTGCTGCAAGAGCGCCCAGAATATCGTCGACAGGAAACGCAATACCGTCGTAATAGCGACCAAGAACAGCTGCCGAATCGGCCGGCTTTTTTGCAAGGTCCTGCATCACATCAGGTATTTTCTTGAGATCGTTAACGAAAGCGGCAGGATCGAAATTTGGACCGATCGACCAGCTGCCGGATTCGGGTTCATCTATTACCAGCAGCAGAGTATCCTTGCGCCCATGCACAAAAGTGACGAGCTGCTGCAGAATGTGATCCTGAATTTTCTTGTGTTCGAGCATCTGCCAGAAAAGGCCTTTGTTGCGGGCTGCCGCGACCGAACGATAGTTGACGGTCAGAAAAAAGCCTTCGGGAGCGACTGCAAGTCGGCTGACGGCTGATGAGACGAGCTCGGCGAAGCCTGGCTCGCGCATTGCAACCTTACCCGAAGCCCGTGTCGGCCCATAAAAGCACCCTGCTATTCGCGAACTCTTACTCGTAAACAGTCTTTCCAGCTCAGCAAAAGTCAGAGCAGAGGGCAGACCGCTGCCTGACGCTGAAGTTATCATGAAGGCGCGCTCTTCGGCTTCTTTGCGGTCAGAAAAGCTCAAAGCCAGATGATAATTGCTCAGATCGACAGTCTGCTGCGCCGGTTCAGCCTGAATGAAACCGGGCAGAATGAAATTTTCGTCAGAAACCAGTCCGAGGCGGCGGCCCATACGACTGAACATCTGCAACAGACTTTCCGAAGAACCTTTCCCCGGGCGAGTCATCGATGGATAGACCGTCTCCAGACCCTGCCACTGGCTGTGAATGCGCCGTCGCGGCACCCAGGCCTCATAGAGGGCCGCCGAAGCACCGGTTATACCGGTGCTCGAAAAAATGATAAGATTTCGGGAAGGTTCGCCCAGCAGCAGGCCGCGGCGTCGGGCAACCGATTCGATCGGCAGCGGTTGAGCGTTAACCGGAGTGATCAGGTCTGTACTGTCGACCGGCACAGGCATGATCTGCTGGGCAAATAGATCACCAGCCCAAAAAACTGCAGTAACCAGCAACAATCCAATCAGAATATGTCTCATTTTGGTTCCTCCGGTTTTATCTGTGTATATCTTAGCGGAAACAACCGGACACTGCAAGAAAGATGAAAAATCTCATTTTTTGCGCTAGAATGGTAACAAATTTATCGAGAGGTAAACAAATGACCAGAAACGCCTTTCTCTGCTGTTTTTCGGTTCTATGTTGTCTTCTTCTGCTTTGCTCCACCGGCATGGCAGCAGAAGCCTTCAGTTTCATCCACAATTTTTCTGTTTCCGGCGATGTACAGCCGGAAAACTGGCGCCTGAAGCTGGAATTCAACCGTCCAGTTTCTATTCTCGAAATCTCAAAACGCATATCATGCCGTCAGAATGGCACAAACAGCAGAATCAAGGTAGTCAATGCCACCTCTTTTGAGGCCGAAAACCAGAAAAAATCATTGCCTCCCGAACGCAACATTTTCATTATCGGCCCGGCCGACAAGGATCCCGCCACCGGCACCTGGGAGATTACCGTCGCCAAAGGCATAATCGCGGCAGAGAGCAAAGAAGTCATAGCCAACAGCACAACGATCAAATTTTCCACCACTGATGCAATCACCATGTCATCCATGGAACCATTCTTTGACAGCCCTGACCAGAAAGGCGTTTATTTTGATCTCAGTGATGATGTTAAAGACTACAAACTGGCACGGCATGTCAAAATTACACCGCCCATCGGATATTTTAAGGTAAGCAAGCAGTATTACAGCAATCGCAACCGCTATCGCGTAGTCGGCAAATTCGCCACTGATTCGAAATACAAACTGGAAATCGTTGGCGGCAGCGTTGAGGGTGAAAACCAGCTTCTGGCCAATTTCTCAGTGGACTTCATAGCTGTCGGGCCGCAGCCGCAAATCTCATTTGCCGTCGATCGCTCGGTAATCGAGCTGAAGAGTCGCCAGCTTGTTCCTTTAAGCTTTACCAGAGTAGGCAACTTCAAATGTCAGCTCACCAAAGTTCCTGCCTTCTTCGGGCCGGCCCTCGATTCAATCACCGCATTTGCCGAAGCCGAAGAAAAAAGGCCGCAGGATTCAGATGGAATGCGCCTCGGCACCAGCGCAGCAATGAACATTGAAACTGCTGCTGCCGAACTTGACAGCCTGATGGTCAGCTTTGTCAAACAACACGAAGCACTCAAACAAATCACCGACACGCAAGTTGCCGGCACGCTCAAGAACTTTCTGGCACCTGAGTTTTCGTCCGAGGGCAAAGCTTTTCTGGGTACCGAAAACCCTGACCGCGAACATTTCTTCTCGCTGCCTCTCGACTATCGCTCTGAACCGGAAAAGGGCGGTTCGGTAATCGTAAGAGCCGGAGAAATAGAAGGATACAACCGACGGGCAACCCGGCTGTTTCAGATAACCGACCTGTCGATCACCTATAAATTCGGGCGTAATGATCTGCTTCTCTGGGTTACCTCGCTCGAAACCGGCCGACCGGTTGCCGAAGCCTCGATCATGCTGCTCGACCGCAACGGCCTCTCGATTATGGTTGGCAAAACCGATCGCGACGGTATTATCAGAGTAAATCAGGACACCGAATACCCGATCATATTGATTGAGAACGACACTCCGAAGCCAGGCCGGGCAAAGCTGAAAATCTGCGACCTGATTATCGCAGCAGCGGCAACCCCTTCCGACAGCTGCTTCATCAGGCTGACGACAAACCGCATCTATCCTTCGTCAATAGATCAGTCCAGTCCCGATATGCGCGGGCAGCTTTCTGCCAATGCCGGCATATTTACTGAGCGCGGCGTCTATCGGCCCGGCGAAACCGTTTTCTGGAAAACAACCGTCCGTGAATACCTCAACAACAATATTGTTGCGCCGGCCGGCATGAAAGTTACCGTAAGTATAAAAACTTCGCGTTCAGAAACTATTTACGAAAAAGAACACGAACTCAACGAATTCGGCACCTGTTCTGGTTCGCTTTTGATCAAGACCTACCAGCCTCTTGGTCAGTATAATATCAAAGTCACCAGAAACACTGACAAATCAGAAGCTGAAGATGACAAACGTGACCCTGCCTGGGACAACCTCATGAGTCGCGCACCGCAGAAGCCAGCAAAAACTGGCGACAATGAAGAAAACAGTGACAACACTGTAATGGTATGCCAGACCAGCTTCCAGGTGCAGGAATTTGAACCGCCGCGCCATTTTGTAACTCTCGAAATGAACCGCGAAAAGCGCACTGTGCGCCATATCGTCGGCAAGGACAGCGAGCAGAATTATCTTGTCTGCAGGATCAAAGGCAACTATTACAGCGGCGGCCCGGTTCGCCATGCCAAAGTGCAATGGACAGCACATCTTACCGAGCGCACCTCTACTCCGGCCGGTTTCAGCCTTTACCACTTCGGCAACAACGATACGCAAAAAGAACTTATCGAATCTGGAAACTCTGTTCTCAGCAAAGATGGCGAACTGGCAATAGCCCTGCCAATTTCAAATTCTGTGCTGAACGGTCTCAACAGCATCGAAATCTCTGCCACTGTTCTCGATGTCGATGCCCGTCCCTCACAGAATTTGAAATTGGCATCTCCAGATCCGCTTTATCGTGTCGGTATCGCCAGATTGCCGGCTACTCTTGCTCAGGGCGAAGAATTCCCGGTGCAGATAATTGCCATCGACAAGAATGGCCAGAAACTCGAACGCGGCGAAATACAACTCGAGATCATGCGCAAACGCTATTTCTACAGTCAGAAGCGCAACAGCGACGGCGGCATTTATTACAGCTGGACCAGCGGCTGGACGCGCAGTCACAATACGAAACAGAGCATCAGGGATGGCATAGCGACCTTCGACCTGATACTTGCCGAAGGCGGAGATTATATGCTGCTCGCGACTTACGGGAGCGGCAGTGAAGAAGCAAAGGCCGCCATGAGCTTCTATGTCGATTATTCCTATTCGAGCTTCGAAGATTATGCTGGGCGTGACCGCATGCGCAGCGAAAACGAGATTTTCCTGATGCCAGACCGCGAAGTTGCAGCGGTTAATGACAAGATCAAAATTCGTTATTCTCTGCCGAAAATATGCGAATACGCTCTGCTCACCAAAGAATCAGACGGCATCATCAATGCCAGAGTCATCAAGCTCGACAAGGCGCAGGGCGAGTTCATCGAAACACTCACCGAAGCTGCCCGACCCAACGTCTACATCGGACTTATCGCCCCGGCAACACGCGGCGAGTTCCCGCTGTATGTCAGTGATGTCGACAGCAATTATCCGCGTGCCTACTATGGTTACACCAATATCAAAGTGCAGAACAGCGTCGACAGTATTTCTGTAGCGATCGCGCCCGAGCAGACCGGCGAACTCAAGGCAGAGCCCGGCGACCAGCAGAAGATCAGCTTCGTGGTAACTGACCGCAATGGCAAGCCAGCTGACGTCGAAATGGCTGTCTGCGTTGTTGACGAAGCCATACTTGCGCTGACCGGCTATCTGACTCCCAATCTGAGTTCACTCAATGACTTTCTGCTGCCGCTCAGCGTATTCACCGGCGACCTGCGCACTTCACTGATCAGCCAGGATCTCTATCGGCTGATTTCTACCCGCGCGCTCACCGGTGGTGACGGCGGCGCCGGAGCAATCGCTTCTGACCTTGATTCGCGCAAAGACTTCCGGCCGGTTGCCTACTGGAACGCAGGTCTGCGCACTGACGCCAACGGCCGCTGCGAAATCGAATTCAAGCTGCCCGACAGCATGACTTCTTATCGCATCTATGCCGTCGCCCTCGACCGCGGTACCGCGTTCAATTCGAAAGACAGACAACTCAAGGTCAGCCGGGAATTCTATCTTGAACCGGCTCTGCCAAGGTTCATGACCGCCGGCGACAAGGCTGTTCTGCCGGTAGCCGTCAGCAACAAGGGTTCTCAGAGTGGCCAGGCCGAAATCTCAGTGGTCGAAGCAGCCAATCTGGCAGCCAGTCCCGGTAAAAACGGCATCAGCCTCGAATCATTCACCAACTCAGTCAGCAAACTCACTCTCGAAGCCGACAACGGCGCCGGCGAAGCCAAACTCGTTCTATCAGGTTCATTCAAAGGACTGACCGATTCAATCAGCCGCACCCTGCCGGTAAATCCGGCCGCTACAATCATCAACCGCAATCTCTCAGGTCACTTTACCGGCACGCATCAGATCAAGCCCGACATGCCAAAGTATCTCGCCAATATGAGCCAGGCTGCCACAAAAGGTACTATTCATGGCCGCCTCAACATCTCAACCACACCATGGCCAAGACTGGCACCAGCACTCCGCTACCTGATGCGCTACCCATACGGCTGTCTCGAACAGGTCAGCTCTGGCATCATTCCGCTGGCCGGCTTGCGTAGTCTCGCCAGAGAAGGACGCCTGCCCGGCTACAGTCTTGTCGATATCGACAAGTTTATTGAAGGTGGCTTCGACAAGCTCATGAAGATGCAGAGGGCCACTGGCGGTTTCTCTTATTGGCCATCACAATATTCTGAATCCTGGTGGGGAACTCAGTATGCCGTGTTCGCCATGACCATTGCCAAAAAATCAGGCTATGCCGTAGATGAAGAGCGGTTGCAGGCTGGGCTCGACTTTATTCGTCAAAGCCTGTTCAAGAACAACAACGATGAACGCTTTTCAGACGGCATTCTGGCCATGGCCGTGGTTAATCTCGCCATGAACAGCAAGATTTCGGCAGCGGATCTGGATACTCTCAAAAAGCGCTTTGCTGAAGTCGGCAAAGAATCGGCACCGCTGATGCTCTGGGCTGAAGCACTCAATGGACAGACTCCCATCGAAGAACTGCAGGCCAGGCTCGCCAAAATCAAACCGGCCGTGCGAGATATTTCTTATGGATGGCAATACACACCAACCCGACACGATGCCCTGCTCCTGCTGACATGCCTTGCCCTCAAGGGTAACGACAAAATAGCTGACGATCTTTCCGGCAGGTTGCTGAACAGTCTGGGTGAAAACGGTTACTGGAGTTCGACTGCCGATACCGGTCTGGCGCTGTATGCGCTGGCAGAGTATTTCAAGTCGCGTAACACTGAATTTGCCAGTAACGTTGATTTCGTTCTGATTACAGCCGCCGGCAAAGAGTCACTCAACAGCGGTCAGTTCGGAGTCACCCGTGAGATCAGCAATGAACTTCTGCTCAATCCTGAAGGAATAACCATAGAAGGGCCGGGCAAGATTATGCTTAGCTACAGCCTTGAATACAGCTATCCTGACGAAACTGACCGCACCGAAGCTGTAAACAAAGGTTTCTCAATCGAAAAGAAATTCGAAAACCTCAGCGGCAGTGAAGAAATTCGCGTAGGTGATATAATCAAAGCTACAGTCGAATTCGAAGATGACTTCGGCAAAGGCACCTGGTTTGGCACCAGACTCAACCATCTTGCCATCGAAGATCCGATCCCGGCAGGCTTTATCGCCATCAATCCAAACCTCAAAAACGACACGATACCTTCTGATGCCGATAAGGAAAACGAAGAGTATTACTGCGACTGGTCATTCGGAGCCTATACCTTCTATGCCGATCATCGCGAACTGCGCAACGACCGTCTGCTGGCCTTCAAAGATCGCGCCTGGGCAGGACGCTTCCGCCTGGTATATTATCTGCGGGCAGTTTGCGAAGGAACCTTCAAAATGAAACCCAGCCAGATCGGCCTGATGTATAACCCCGAGTATTACGGCATGTCGATACCCAAAACCATCACCGTGCTGCCGGCTCAGTAAACCGCGACCCGAACACCTGTCGGCCGGCAGCCCGAAAACGGCTGCCGGCCTTCTTTATGGCTGCTATCCCGCCGGGAGCCCGGATAAGTGACATATACAGAGTTAAGAAAGATGCTGCGACGACATAAAAAACTACTGGTAATAGCTGCTGCAATGTTTGCAGCAATGGTGTTGCTGTGGCTATTACGAGGACATCTGCTGCCGCTGGTCAGCGAAGATCCACAGCATTACCTGGCTGCGCGCTTTGGCAGCGGCGGCGCACTGGCCGATCGTAACGGACACATCATGCGTGTTTATGCTGACAAGTATGGCGACCTTTCGGTATACACCAGCCTGGCCAGTCATTCGAGTGAGCTGATCGATGCAGTATTGATCGCTGAAGATCGCAACTTCTACTCACATCCCGGCTTTGACCTGCCGGCAATCATGCGGGCAGCCTGGCAGAACCTGGTTAACCGTCGTGTCGTTTCAGGGGCATCTACCATATCGCAGCAGCTCATGCGGGTAATCAGGCCAGCACCACGCAATCTCAGCAGCAAGATAACTGAACTGCTGATGGCACTGCGCCTCGAACAGAATACCAGCAAAGATCTGATATTCGAATACTATCTCAACGCGGTCTCGATGTTCGGCAATGTCAGAGGCATTCATCTCGCGGCACAACTGCTGTTCGGCAAGTCGCCCGCCATGCTCAATCTGGCAGAAAGCGCCACTCTCGCCGCTGCCATTCAGGCTCCAGGCCGCTTCGACCCGTTCTCCGCCCGCGGTAATTCCCAGCTGCGCAAACGCCGTAACTGGATTCTTGCACAGATGCTTAAAATGGGTAAATGCAACGAACCACAATATAAAAATGCGTTGAAAGCGAGCATTCCCACATATCGCCGCAAATTGCCTTTCCATGCGCCTCACTTCTGTGACCTTGCCGTCAATCTTTTTGGAGATCCTGTCGGGCTACAACCTGCAACCATCGACCTCGAACTTCAGAATTTTCTTTATGCTACGACAAGATCGCATCTGCCACGCCTGATGAAAAGTGGTGCTACCCAGCTTGCCGCCATGATCGTCGATGCGCGCACTCTTGAAATTCTTGCCATGATCGGATCAGCTGAATACGGGCCGCTTTCGGGAGGTTTCAACAATGCCTGCACTGCCAGAAGATCTGGCGGGTCAGTGCTGAAACCATTTCTCTACGCTCTGGCACTCGAATATGGCTACTACCCGTCTTACATTCTGCCCGATACCATGCAGACTTTCAAAACTCCTCAGGGTGAGTACGTCCCCTTCAATGCCGACCGCCGTTCTTATGGGCCAGTCAGCATTCGTACTGCACTCGGCAACAGTCTTAACACTGCCGCAATCAAAATGATCAATCAGCTCGGCGTCAAACCGTTCTTTTCGCTGCTGGTTGAGCTCGAACTGCTGCTGCCCCGGCCAGGCGCGGCAGACTTCTTTGGCCTCGGCCTGGCAATTGGCAACCCTGAAATCAGAATGCTCGATCTGGTGCGTGCCTATGCGGTCATCTGCAATGGCGGCAGTCTGCGATCACTCAGATTCTTTCCTGGTCAGACGCAGGCAAGCAGACAGATTCTTTCCCGGCAATCCTCATATCTGATTTACGATGTACTTGCCGATCCGACCGCGCGACTCTTTACCTTTGGCAACCCCTCGTTCTTCAAATCGAAGCGACCGGTTGCCATCAAAACCGGCACCAGCACAGATTACCGCGACTGCTGGCTGATGGCGGTTAACTCTGAATTCGTCATCGCCATCTGGGTCGGCAACTTCAACGGCACGCCGACCCGCGCGCTGTCTGGCGCCACCGCCTGTGGCCCCATCTACAAAAACCTCATCGACTATCTTGAGGATTATCGAGACAATGGGCAGATAAAGCCGCCCAGTGACATAAGAAAAATACTGGTATGTTCGACCTCGGGTCAGGCAGTCTCAGAATTCTGCCCGCAGTCTGGCTACGACCTTTTTTCTGACCTCAGCCGCGCCCCTGAAATCTGCAGCTTTCACCGCGGGTCGAGCGACCAGCACGAACTGCCTGCTGATTACGCCAGCTGGATTAAGGATCGACGACGTCATCTCGACCATGACCCGTTTAAACTCTCAGGTAACATCAGCATAGGCGACCCTTATCAGCTGTTCGGACTCGAAAAAGCCCGCAACGAACCAGTTACCAGCAGTGGCCCGCTGGTTCTAAAGTCTACCCCACCCGGTGCGGTCTATGGTGGCATCAAGATCATCTCACCACACGACGGAGATCGTTATGTCATGGCAGATGGGCACGAAAACTATGCGCTGCTGCGGGCTTTGCCGGCCGGGCCCGTGCCCGAAGTAATCTGGCTGATCAACGGTCAGGAATTCATTCGCACCACACCACCCTACGAAGCTTACTGGCCCTTGTCACCGGGCGTTTACCGCATCAGCGCCATAAGTGACGGCGATGCCGCTGGCGAAGTCGAAATCTTCGTCGAACGCTGATTTTCTCAAACATTAAGAATGTGGTGTAATCATCATCCTGTGCGCAGTCGCAGGATCCATGCCCGGCTTCTCACTGAGAATTGCTGTCTCATATGCCTGCAACTATGTTAAACTATGCATGCAAACGTCGGGAAACCGTTAGTTCAAAATTCACGTCGAGGAGTCAGCTGTATGCTGAATCGCGTCTGCCAGTTCTGCCAGAAACGCCTGACTGCGACTATTCTGCTGACCATTGCGATCGAAGCGGTTACCCTTTTTTTCAGGTTCGGGCTGGGTCTTGAATCGACTAAACACACGGCCTCAACTGTCGGGCAGCTGACAATGGGTATCAGATTTCATCACGGTTATGCCGGCATCATGCTGCTTATGCTGTTACTGACCGACAGATTCAAAAGACATCGTGCCGCTGACGCTATCTTTGTTGTCGGTATGAGTCTTTTCGTATCCGATATCATTCATCACACCCTGCTTTATCTGATAACCGGTTCGGCCGATCTCGACCTGGTTTACCCGGGAACTTTCAAATGAGCCTGAGCGAAGACCTCAAAAAACTCAACGATCAGCAAAGCGCGGTAATAAAGAAATTCAGCAAAGCCTCTCTGGTTATCGCCGGTCCTGGCACCGGAAAAACCCGCACCATTTCGGTGTTGATCGGTGATCTGCTGCACAAAGGCGTGCGCCTGAAAGAGATTCTGGCGCTGACTTTTTCTGACAAGGCAGCACTCGAACTTCGTTCACGCGTACTCGAATATTACCCGCACAGTTTTGACCAGTGCTGGATATCGACTTTTCATTCTTTCTGCGCCCGTATTCTGCGCGAACAATATCACCTGGTCAAAATCAAACCCGATTTCAAGCTGCTGACTGGCTTTAAGGAAGCCCTTCTGATGAGCGGCATCTGCCGTCGCCAGCAACCCGAAGCCTTTGCCGAATTTGGCAAAGTTCTCAACCGGCGCGGCTTTCAGCAGGAAGTGTTGACTTTCATCTCGTTGCTCAAATCGAATCTCGTTGAACCTGAAGAGTTTGCAAAAACCATAGCCACCTGCACGAAGCTGACTGCGCGGGCACAGGCGCGCATGCGCGAACTGCTCAACCTGTTCAGACTTTACGAAAAAGAGCGCGACCAGACCGGTTATCTCGACTTTCGCGATCTCATCAGTCTGACCATCAAAGTCATGCAGAACCGTCTGACAGCCGAACTTTACCGCAAAAAATTCAGGGTCATTCTCGTCGATGAGTTTCAAGACACCGACCCGGCGCAGTTTCTGCTGCTGTCTCTGCTCAAAGGCGACGACGATTCAGTAAAAACCGCAGTAATCGGCGATCCGCGCCAGAGCATCTACCGTTTTCGCGGCGCTGATCCCGGCATGATGACGGCCAGTGGCCCGTTCAAAAAACGCTATCAGGCAAAGGTCTTTCCGCTCGCGCTCAATTACCGCTCGGGCAGCAGTATCATCACTGCCGCCGCCAACCTCAGATGGCGCGAAAAATCAGAGACTGACGGCCTGCTCGAAGCCTGCAGCAAGGAATCCGGATTCGTTAAAGTCTTCAAGGTGCGCGATGAGCTCGAAGAAGCCCGTCTGATCGGCAGAAAGATTGCCTCATTGCTTATTTACGGCGAAAATCGTCTGTACCGGCCTTCTGAAATCGCCATACTGGTACGCAACAACTACCAGATCGATCTTGTCGCCGAATGCCTGCAGGCTCTGCATATCCCTTTCGCCATCGCCGGCGACATGAAATTTTTCAGATCAGAAGAAGTCATCGCTCTCGCCTCACTGTTGAAAGCAGCATCTTCAACCGGTTCAGAACAATGCGAAGCGCTGCAGCGTGCTTTTGCTTCGCCGGTTTTCGACATCAGGCCATTATGGGTTCAGGCCGTATTTGCGCTGCTAAAGCCAACCTTTACGATCAAAGACTTTTTTGACAAGCTTACCGGCGGTCAGTTTGAAGAAATACCAGAAGCAGATGAAGAGACACTGGTCAAAGCCGTTTCTTTTGCCGAAACTGTGCGAATACTCGAAAACTGTGGGAATGAACCTCTGAACGTCGTTTTTGCCCGCCTGCTGCTGGTAGTCAGCAACCTGCTCAAAGATCCGGCATCAGAGCCGGCCCGCAATGTCCTGCATTTTCGCGGCATGATTTCTGATTATTGCGAGATGTTTCTGGCTCAACATGGCCGTCAGCCAGGAGTATCAGACCTGATGCCCGAATTCGACGAGTGGTTGACCTACTACGCCTCAACCCTTGAAGAGAGCTGCGAAACCAGGGGCGAAGGTGTCAGAATCATGACGGTTCACCAGTCAAAAGGGCTCGAGTTTCCGATTGTGTTTGTCTGCGGGCTTTGCGAAGGACAGTTTCCAGTCAATCTGCGCGAAAACCTGCTGGTCAGCACATCGGCTCTTGAAGTTATGCGACAGACTTTTAACCAGGGCAACCGGCCGGTAAACTTTTTCAACCCCTACCCGATCAGTCACGAAGACCATCTCGAAGAGGAACGCCGCCTGTTTTTCGTTGCGCTGACGCGCGCCAAAGAAGGCGCAATACTGACCTGGCCACAGCGCCTCGGCAGCGACCAGGCACTTCCCGCGCCCTTTCTTAAAGAAACCGGCGTGCCGACCGAGACAGTGGTCGCCGAAGAGAGGCCGCTTACTCCGGCAGAATTCAGAACCCGCCTCAGTCGCCTCGACCAGCAGGCACTCGCGGCTCTCGAACCGGTTCTGGCCGAGCTTGAACCACTTATTCCGCCTGAAGTATCGCTGCACGGCATCAGGCCGCGCGACTTTGCGGCGGCCAGAATCAACGGTATCAGTCTGCCAGAAAAATTCGTCTTTTCGGCAAGTTCGCTGACCAACTACATCGACTGCCCGCGCCGCTTTTTCTTTTTGAACGTTCTCAAAATCAAGGATCCCCTGCAGATGAAGCAGCCGTATTTAGTCATCGGCAACGCCTTTCATGCCTGCCTCGAAAAGCTGCATGAGCCCGGCAGTGTCTGGGAAAAAGGCAAACTGCCTGACGATCAAGACCTCAAACGCCTCTATCAGGAAAACGCAAAGCCGCTGCTCGACAGTCTTGATTTTTTTCAGCGCCATCTTGAGGCTTCAGAGATGCAGAGTGCGTTACCGGTTTATCGACATGCTATATTTCAGCTGGAACAGATGCCGCCACGTGGAACGATCGGGGTAGAACACGCATTCAGATTCAATCTACATGGATTTACTTTCATCGGACGCCTTGACCGCCTGATAAAGTTGAACGACGATTCAGTTCAGGTCGTCGATTACAAGACCAGCAGCCAGACCATGAACTCTGAAAAAGTCTTTGCCCGCTCTTTTGTCAGCGAAGGCCTGCCGCAGGAAATTCAGATGCCGCTTTATCTGCTGGCCTGCCGCGAAATGGGCTGGCGCAACGTCTCGGCCGCACTGCTGTATATTGGCGAAGATGCCTACAAAATCAACTCTAAAGGCATGCAGGCGGGCTATTTGCGTTCGGCTGCCCTCAACTATGGCTGCGGCCCGTCTTATGGCAATGCTGTTGGCGACGCTGAGCTTGAACGCTTCTCGCTTCAGATCGGGGGCGTTCTCGATGAGATAAGACAACAGCGGATTTTTGACTGCCGACCTTCGCCGCAGCCCGAAGCCAGATCATGCCTGCACCTTGACCTTAACCGCAAGCCGAAATGCGAGTTTTTCGCTTTCTGCCAGGAGCGCCTCGATCAGATCCGGCAGCAGGAGGCCATGCGTGAACAACTCTGAAAATCCGCTCATTCAAGGCCTTACCGGCGAACAGAGCAAAGCCGTCACCTGGCCGGGCGAAGGTCGCTTGCGGATCGCCGCCGGAGCTGGTTCCGGCAAGACCGAAGTGCTTACCCGCCGCATCGCCGGTCTGCTCGACAGCGGCATCAGAGCATATGAGCTCGTCGCTATCACCTACACACAAAAGGCGGCGGCTGAGATGAAAGCCCGCCTGGTTGAGCGCCGCAAAATCGACCCGGCTCTGCTGCGCGACATGGAAGTCTCGACCTTTCATGCCTTTCTCAGCCGGGTTTTGCGTCAGGACCCATTCGGCGCCGGTCTTGATCGCTCTGATGCTGTCATTGCCGAAAACAACCGGCAACTGATCATGCGCGAGCTCGTCGATAAATTTGCCGAAATGTTCGGTGAGCGCATTATCGACAGCCCGCAAGGTTTGGGCGCCAATGTGGCGATGAAGCTGATCAACGAGTTTCCTGCTGCTCTCGGCAAAATCAGACGCTATCTGCTCAAACCAGGCGAATTTTATCAACTCGCAAAAAATCTCTTCGCGGCCCGCGCGGTTGAAGCAGGCACACTCGAAAAAAACTGTCTCGAATGGCTGTTTCACTTTTACAACTGCTATCTGGAAGAGCTTAAACGCAGGGGCCTGCTCGATTTTGACGAAATACTTATTCGCAGCCGCGATCTGATCAAAGACATTCGTAATGCTGGCTCCCTGCCTGATCGCCGGGTTTTTCTCATTGACGAGTTCCAGGACAACAACCCCGATCAGCTCGAAATAGTCAACCTCTTCTGTCGTGACCGCGACAGCCATATCACCGTAGTTGGCGATGAAAAGCAGAGCATCTACCGTTTTCAGGGTGCTAACATTGAGACTTTTCGCAATTTCGACAGCAACCAGGACATCATTCTCACAGACAATTTCAGGTCTTATCGCGAAATTCTGACGCTGGCCGACAAATTTCTCGAACTCGGCGGCAATACCGGCAGAATGTCAGTGCCGCAAACTGCGCAGCGAGGCGGTTCACCTCGCGAACATCCGGTTAACTGCCTGCTCCACCCTGAAAATGCGAGCGACAGTGAGGTCTGTGCCGAACTGGCCGAAATGATAAGAAGCATGGCTGCTTCCGGCATGCGTATAACCGATCGAAAGGCCGGCAAAGACCGGGCGCTGCGTTATGGCGACATTTCCATAATCGTCAGCAGCATCAGCAATCTGCCACGCCAGTTCGAAGACGCGCTGGCAACGCGGCAGATTCCCTATATCATGTCGGGCGGCTTCAGTTTTTATGCGCGCAGCGAAATCGAAGAAATTCTCGCTTTTCTCAAGCTACTGGTACAACCTGAAGACGATCATGCCGTAATCAAAATTCTGAGCGGGCCGCTTTATGGGCTCAACGATGATCAACTGGCTGAATTCGCGATGACCGGGCGTAACGAAAAAACCGCCCTGCTGCCACACTTGCTGGCACAAACACCTGAACTTCTGCCATTGCGTGCCCGTCAGCTGCGCGAGCTTTTTGTATTGCTTAAAGACCGCGCAACCCGCCCGGGCCTGCTCGACCTCTGCCACTTCATTCTCGAACAGGCAGGCTTTTATGAGTATGCAGCTGCGCAGACCTCTGAATTGCGGCGCCGCCGTATGGAAAATAACCTTGCCAAGTTTCTCGGCATTGTCAGAAATTTCGAGCAGAACGGCATTTTTACGTCACTGCGCGACTTTTTGAGCTATATCGAACGCATTCTTACCTCTGACATCGACGAAGACGAAGCTGGGCTGGGGCTTGAAGAAGGTGACGCCCTCAAGATCATGACGATTCACAAGTCAAAGGGTCTCGAATTTCCGGTGGTCATCTGTCCGTTCCTGAAACGCCGCCATTACCGGGCCACCGCCCGCATCTACTTCGACCGCGAATATGGACTGATGGTCAACGACCCCTCGCAGACCGGCCGCAAAGGTGCTCCACCGATTCTCGAAAAACACCTCGATGAAGACCGCCAGGCATCAGAAGATGAAGACCGCCGCAAGCTTTACGTGGCTTTTACACGAGCCGAAGACATACTTATCGTGACCGGGCGCGAAGAATTCAGCCGCCCACCTGAAAAAGAAAACGCACCGGCTGAGCCGCTTTACGAAGTTCGGCAACTTATCGAAGAGAACCATGAACTCGGGCTTTGTGCTGCCCTGCCGGAATGGCGACATCTGCTCGAACGCTGGCTCTACTACGGCAGAAGCGAAGTCGAAATCGTTACCGTTGCAGCGCCGCCTCCGCCTGACCCGGGCGAACTCGAAAGCAGCATAAGACATATCAGCGCTTTTCTCAGCCAGATTCCGGTCGTTCAGGCACTAGAAAGCAGCAGCCAGGAAATCTTTTCGCTTCAGGATATCAGACTGTTCAAAACCTGCCCGCGCCGCTACCTTTTTACCAGCCGGCACGTAACCTCTTTTCACGAGCGCCAGCCAAGCTTTTACGGCACGCTGGGCACATTGGTACATGAATGCATCAGGCTTTATCATGCTCAGGGAGGACACTTCTCTGACAGCCTGGACACTGCCCGTAATCGGGTTCTGGGCATTCTCGACACGCTCATTCCCTGTTATGGACACGCCGGACGCGAAGCCGCAATTATCGCCCGCGGGATCGTGCTGAATTACACTGCTTCGCCGCTGGGCAAAAGTGAACCCTGGCAGATCGAGGCCGAGGTTAACGTAAAATTTGAGGGAAATGGCCGGCCGTTTTTTGTGCGCGGCTTTGCCGACCGCGTTGACCGCAGCGGCAGCGAAGTCAGCATCATCGACTTCAAAACCCGCAAGTATTCAGCCGATGCACATGCCGGCTACAGTGACCAGCTCGCGCTGTATCGCATAGCCGCCAGTCGCGGCGTTCTCGGCGAGCTCGGGCACCTCAGTTTCTCGCGTTCCTTTATCGCTTATCTGACCTATGATGAAGTAAAGGTCGTCGAAATTGAACCGGACCTGCCGGCCTTCGAAGCCGATATTGAAGCCACGGTAGCGGCAATGCGATGTGAAACGGTCTGGCGCCCGGTATCGGGCAGCGCCTGCGAAGACTGCGGCTTTTCTGTTCTCTGCCACGGCGCCCTCGCCGGCACTTGATAAAGCTTGCAATAATGCAGGTTCAGTGCTATCAATATTGGCGGTAGACTTACATATTCCCGGAAAGGACGATGTTGATATGGCAATGAATCTTATTGGTCGCAATTTTCTGACTCTCAAGGATTTTACCCCCGAAGAAATCCGCTATCTGCTGAACCTGTCGGCTGATCTTAAAAAGCTCAAATATGCCGGCATCAAGCCAAGAAACCTTGAAGGCAAGAGCATCGCGCTGATTTTCGAAAAACCATCTACCCGCACCAGATGTGCTTTTGTCGTGGCCGCCGTTGACGAAGGCGCCCACCCCGAATATCTTGGCAAGGACGACATTCAGCTCGGCAAAAAAGAAACCGTTAAAGACACTGCCCGCGTTCTCGGCCGCATGTTCGACGGCATTCAGTTTCGCGGTTTTAAACACGAAACAGTCGAAGAACTGGCAAAATATGCCGGCGTACCTGTATGGAACGGCCTTACCGACCAGTATCACCCGACCCAGATTCTTGCCGACCTGCTCACCATTGAAGAATATTTCGGCACCCTCAAAGGCATCAGCTTTGCCTATGTTGGCGACGGCCGCAACAACATGGCCAATTCGCTGATGATCGGCTGCGCCAAAATGGGCATGGACTGCCGCATCGTAGCTCCTGCTTCATTGCACCCCGAAAAAGGCCTGGTCAAAGAAGTTGAAGCCATCGCTAAAGAAACCGGCGGCAAACTCACTATCACTGATGACGTTGCCAAAGGCGTTAAAGGCGCTGATGTTCTTTACACCGACGTCTGGGCCAGCATGGGTGAAGAAGCGCAGATGGCCGCACGCATCAAGCTGCTGACACCATATCAGGTCAACATGAAAATGGTCAAAATGACCGGCAAGGAAAAACCACTTTTCCTGCACTGTCTGCCGGCTTTCCACAACAATGAAACTACCGTTTCAAAAGAAGTAGGCGCCATGGAAGTCACCGAAGAAGTCTTCGAAAGCAAATTCTCGAAGGTCTTCGACCAGGCTGAAAACCGCCTGCACACGATCAAAGCCGTAATGGTAGCCACCCTCGGCCCCAAATAATCATTGCATGAAAAAACGCCGGTCTTGCCGACCGGCGCTTTTTTTATTGCAGTAATATCAATCAGGGCAGGGCTTTGAGTTCGGCGCTGATCGAGCGGGCAGCAGCGGTATCACCTTTTTCGACAGCTTCGTAATAGCGTTTGATCAGTTGCTGGCGGGCGTTGGCCGAAGAATTGCCGCCGATCTGCGAACCCTCTTGCGAAAAGGGGTTTACCTGCTGTTCTACCGATTGTGTGGCCGCGCTCTGGTCGCCGGCAAAAGCGGCAGATTCACCAGTCTGCCCGTTCGCCGGGGCAGCAGGCTCAGGTTTGATAAGTTTTCCGAGGTGTTTGTTGAGTGACTCGTTGAACTTCTCTTCGCCAAATACGGCCCGGGCGCCAATATGATCGGCGATCACGTCTTCTTTGCTGCGTGAACCGCCAGGGTTCAAAAATGACCCGTCGATCGCTTCTTTGATCAGACCAACCACCATGGTAATACCGTAGGCAAGATGAGCTGAGCCAATCAGGCTCTTTATATGCAGAGCCAGTTCGGCCGACTTTTTGATATGTGCGGCCTTGTCATCCTGAAACTGGTCGCGGGTGATCGTGCGATCGCCGTATTTGAGATTCATCTCATCGATACTGCGATTGGTATGCTCGAACATGCGGTCGAAGCTCTCTTTGTAGAAAACGACTGGCAGCTTGTGCAGAAAACTCAGTTGAAAAGCACTCTGCATAACCGAGCGCGCCTTCGCAAGTGCATCAGAAAATACCGACGCCTCAGCCGGCGCCGACAGTGTCAGCAGCATCAACCAGACCAGCATAATCAATTTAATTCTGTTCATAATGGTACAATTATAATAATTTTAATGGTTTTCGGCCAGCAATCCTCAGCAAAATACCAGACATGGATCCTGCGACTGCGTGCAGAATGACGATTACATCAGTGTAATCACCCGGGTATTACTCATAGATTGCCATGAGCTTTTTGAGCTCGTCGACCTGAACTTCTCTGACCCGCTCAGTCGAAGGTTGAGCCGTACTCCCTGCCGATGCCGACGAATTAACTGCTGTTGTCTCACTGACAGTTTGTTCGCGCTGAGCGGCGGCAAGGCGTTCGGCCGCTTCATATTCTGCGAGAGCTTTTTCGTGGCGATACTGCGCAATCTGGGCCGACATCTCGGCCGCATAATCTGAATATGGGTTTTCTGAGCTGCTCAGCAGATCATAGTATATTTCCGACTGGTCATAGTCGCCGGCCTTCAGATATAGCTCAGCAAGTTCAAGCTGAAACCATGGGTTCGTCGATCCATCTGCAGCAAGCGACTCGAAAAGCGCTATCGTTTCTTCGGTTCTTCCGAGAGCTTCAAAGCATGATTTGAGGCGACTCACAATTCCAACATCCTCCTGATTGAGCACAAGCAGTTCCTGATACAGCGGCATAGCTCTTTCATAATCTGCAAGATTGAACAGACAATCCGCCAGCGCCAGCTTAAGTGCTAAGTTTTCGGCATCAGACTCGAGCAACTCCTGCAAAATAACGGCTGCTTCCGAATATTCATCGAGAGCAAGGTGAAAATGCGCCTGGGCCAGCGGGGCCAGCAACCGCTCCGAATTGTTAGCCTGCCACTGTTGATGAACCTCGAGCGCCTTTTCCAGGTTTTCCATGTCGAGATATATCTGAACAAGCGATCTGAAAGCTTCCTGTTCATGAGGAAAATCGCGCGCGACGATTTCGAAAAAGCGTATGGACTGTTCGATTTCGAGCAAATCCCAGTTGCGGTTTGCTGCGGCCAGCAGAAATTTGCGTCGTTCTTCCTGGTCTATTCCCACTGCGCTGACGTAAAATTTTAACAATGAACGGGTAAGAACAGCAAATGAGCTTTGACCACCAGCGCTGAGAATCCAGTTGAAGTAAGAATCAGCTTCAGCCACCTCGTTCTGCGACAGATGCAGTTCGCCTTTAACGTAAGCGAGCAGCAGGGAACTGGGATGCCGCTGCCTGAGAGAATTTATCGACTCATGCGCCCTGCCGATTTCTCCGGTAATTCGATCTATCAGCGCCAGAAAAAGCCTGGCTTTGTCTGCCTTTTCGCCGTTGCCGGCTGCATTTTCAAAAAACTCGCGGGCGGTCGACAGGTCAGAAGCCTTTATGCTGTTGCTCAGCACAATTTCTGAAAAAGAAACGAGACGATAGTAATTCTTGACGCCGACGGCAAAGTCCTTGCGGGCAAGGGCTTCTCTGGCGTTCAGATAAACTGCTGTCGCATCAGCAAAACACGCCTTCGGGCTTAAAACAACGCTTAGAACAAGCATCAGGCACAGCAGGCCGGCCGCCAACTCTTTACCATAAATGTATTTTTTTGCAGCTGCTTTCATGATCACTGCCCACCTTCCGGGCGTATGTCATACTGCTGCAGAAGGCTGCCGGGCGAAGGCCGATTCAGTATGACCGGCTTTTCCAGCGGTTCATCAGTAAGACTGAACGGGTCTGCTTCATCAAAGCTCTCGCTGAAGATATGATCTTCAGGAGCCCAGGAACGCCGACCCGAAAAATCAGCAAACAGAGGAGAAGCTTGTAATGCACTGAAATCTAGCCTTTCAGAGCCTCTGCCTGAAATTTTGAAACTGAAGCCGGCGCTTAAACTTTCGCCGGTTGATGGCAACTGCAGACTGCCGTTGTAAACAGTCGCAATGATTGCGTTATCAATACGTACCAGTTCTACCGAACTGCCCTTCGTTACCAGCATTGGCACCGGGCCGCCGATTTTAACCGGAAACAGGACATTGCCGTGGCGCACCAGGCAGGTTCCTTTAAGAACCTCAAACTGTGACGATTTCAGAAGTATTTCCGAGTCAGGCGCAATTCTGACCAGAGTCTTCTCACCCAGCCTGAGAGCAGCTGTTTCGGAGGCTCCGGTGATAATTTTCGAGCCGGCCTGAACCATAAGATCTTTATCTGCAGCTGATTGAGATACCCGCGCCGGATCGGCAAAAACAACTTTGCCGCCGCCCTTTTGCAGTATTGCCATGCTGTATATATATATTTCACCGAAGCGTTTTGGCAGCCGCGCCGGCAGTTCGACTTTATCAAAAGCTTTTGCCGGATCATTCTTCCAGTAGGCGATATCTTCTTTTGCACTCCGGCGCACTTCACTTTGGGATGCTGATATTATAAGGGTTTCGCCGGCGTTAACCGACATGGCTTTGCGATCACGCGTCAAAACTTTGAGTTCGCCACTGACAACAGACGCTTTTACGCTTTCTGAGGTGATCTGCAGAAAATACTGACAGTCACTGCCAACCAATATAACCAGCGAAGTTTTTATCACAAGTTGCCTGACAGACTTTTTGCATCTGACAAAACATGCGCCATGAGTTAGACTCACTCCTTCAGATGCGATTTTGCCGGCAGAGGGAGCGATCAAAGTCATCGTTGCCCCGTGCGAAAACCTGAGTATCAGGCTCTCGTCAGCCGATACCGAAAAACTGTCGCCAGGATTCAGTCGCTGCGGCATTCCTGGTGCCATACGACCAGATACCGCCACCTGCGCCGTCAGAACGGCACCGAACACAAGCAGAAAAGCTGCTATCAGAGCCACTGCCGATATTCTCTTATTTACGGTCATCTCAAAGCCTTCTGCTCATTTTCGTAGATTATTATTGCCTCATTATACCACTCTCACAAGATTCACCGAAAAAGTTTGCAGCACTTTCAGCAATTCCAGGTGAGAAGAAAGACCTGGATCCTGCAACTGCGCGCAGTATGACGATTGCAACCAGTTTGATCTGCGGGTCCCGAAGTTCGACCGAAACTACTGCGACACATCAGAACGGCAGTGCAGCGTAGGTTTTAGGAGTCGATACAGCCCGCCATGAAGGTTTATTGATCTGATTTGCTCTGCTTACCGGGTCGACCAGCAGCCATTTACCGTTCACATAGGCGTATGCAAAGACATGACCATAGATATTGCCACTGCTGAAGCGGCAGCGTCCATGTCCATATTTGGCCGGAATACCGGCAGCGCGCAGCAAAGCGATCAGCAGATGAGCCTGGTCGCAGCAGTTGGCTGCCTTGCTCGACAGGGTTCCAAGAGCGCCTTTCGACGTATTGTAATACATCCGGTACGAGACATTATTGCGCACATAATAGAAAATTTTCTGCATCGTTTCATAAGTGCTGCCGCCCTTAAGGCTGTTGGCAAGAGAAACGATGCGCGAGTTGGTCGATGGACAGTTGCGGGTCGGCTTCATGAACTGCCCGAAACTTGAGCTGGCAAGAGCTTTGGCGGCAGCCTTCTGCGCAGCGGCTTTTTTTTCAGCAGTTGCAGTAATGGCCTTAAACAGCTTCTCATCAGCTACACCAGTGATCGAAATGTTGTTGTTTCGCTGATATTCCATGACAGCCAGTTCAGTGTAAGGACCAAACCAGCCATCGATGCGACAGTTCTGATAGAGCCCGACTGCCTGCAGAGCTCTTTGCAGCTTTTTGATCTTTTCTACCTGATCTTTGTCAGATACGACTTTTGCGGTTCTGGCAAGGCTGACAGAAGCCTTCTGCAAGGTATCTGCCGCTGTCTTTTTGAGATCGTAGCCACGCAGAACTTCGGCTGGACCGGCATCTGCCATGAGATGTGAAATACTCGAAACACTCAGAATGAAAGATACGAATAATATTTGAGTGATAAGTCTTTTCATGTTCTTTCCTCGCTTTCCAGAAAGTAACTTCTGTTACTTACTTGCCCGTCAGACCCGGCTGGTTACAATTATTTTTTCGTGGCCTGATATTTTACGACCTGCAGGCCGCTGAGGCTTATAGAGTCTGTAGCTGATTCATATTCAGGCACCAGGCGATAGACGACATCCTCTTTTTCTATGATCTTGCCGGAGAATGAACTTTCGGGAAAGTGCATAAGGCGATCAACATTGCCAGAGTCATCGACAGAGCAATAGTACATCAGCTGCTGCCCTGGATTGGCCGGGTCGATGAACTCATCTGAAATTGCATCAACCATGCCGGCATCGACTTCGACTGAATTCTGGTCTACATTGCCCACTGCATCTTCTTCGTCGGTTGCAATCTCGTGTATTTTTTCGCCGAGAGCCGCATTTTCGGGAGCTGACGACAGCATGATCCCCTTGAATGATCTTCCCGCAGCGTCAGATGTAAGAATATGAAATTCTCCGGCCATTTTGAGTTCGACGAGAAGGCCATCGACTTCTTTCTGTTCGCCATTTTTAACCGGTCTGTCGAAATTTATTTCGACAAGCCTCGTCGTATAATCAGGCGCAAAATATGAAGAAACGAATGAATTGCGACCGCTCAGAACCGGGTTGTTCTGGCACGGAAAGGCATCGACAAAGCTCCCGTCAGGATTGAACACCTGCAGCAGAGACTCAGACCTGTTCCATAACGCCATTTTGCCAGAACTGTCAACCAGCAGTCGGTAATCAAAACGAGCGCGCGAAAGATCGGCCTTCTGCAATACTACAGGTTCAACCGGCTTTTTCTGCTGCAACCAGGCAACTGCCTCATCGAGGCTGACAAATGCCGCAACCCCTTTGCGGGTCAGCGCATAAACAGCGCCATTATCGGCGACATAAAACGACAGCAGCATTTCGGGGAAGGAATAAACGGTCTGACTGCCTGAAGTTTCGCTGTCAGCAACGATCAGCCTGCCATCTGCCAGATCCTGTATCACGATCTGCCGGCTGCTCAGGCTCAGAATCAAGGATTCTGCGTGATCCGGGTCACAGTCTGTGGCTGCGAGTGCTATTTTAATGCTGCCTGTAGTCATATTGCCGGCAGCAAACGCTAAAGACGAAACGATCAGAAACATCACCACAATAGAGTATTTCATATTCCCTCCCTTAAACTGTCTTCATTGACGTAAACTCAAAATAACAGCATATTTCACTGGTGACCGGCATCGTTCAATATGCGCTTGAACAGCGGTTCAGTGACGATTCCGGTTACCGGCAGGCCGGCGGCCCGTTCGTATTCCATTACCGCCAGCGCGGTATAGGGGCCAAACCAGCCATCGATTTTGCAATTTCTGTAATAACCTTTAGCGATGAGAGCTTTCTGCAGTTTTACAACCTGCGGGTTAGAATCTGAAGTCTTTGCTCTCTGCTTGAGAACTTCGAAGTATTCATACCTGTCAGTCCCGACAGCCGCATTGGTTTTGCCAAGCACTATCTTTGCGATCTCCCTGGCCAGAACGGGCACACGACGGTCATCGAGCAGCTTCTGACGGTAAAGAGGCGATTCGACCACGTAAAAGCCATTACTTACAATATAGTCATAAGGCTTTTCAATGCCCTTGAATGAGGCCGGCGAAAAATTGTCATCCCAGGCTCTCTTCAGATATTTAACGTCTTTGAGCAGGTACCTGGTCGACAGATTCAAGAAGATCAGACCGGCAATCTGTCTTTCCTGCCAGGGCTTTTTAAGATATCCCTTATTGATACCTATGGCCATGTCACGGTAGGTGCCGGCGCAGATTCCCGACGCCGCAGTAACGACCCAATAGCCCCTGGGGCAGTTTTTGATCGTCTTTACATGATTGTCGGCTTCGCAGCAGTAAGGGCCTACCACTGCATTCAAGCCATGTTTAGACACCAGCTCCTTCCTGAGCTTTTCCATGAAGGCGATATCATCTTTGGTGCGGTAGAGTCCGTCGGTGTTCAGTATTATACCTGCCGGCCTGACAACTGTTTTACTGCCGGCAACAGTATTCTTGCTGCCTGCTTCAGGCTTTACCCGGTAATTGTTCAGTGCTGTCTCGATCGGGTTTTTCGCAGTCGCTGCACGTGAGACTGCTTTTTCTTCTGTCAGCAGCTCTTTTAATAGTTCCAGACTGGTAACTCCAGTAGTGTTTTCTCCCTGATCTTTCTGATAAGCCTTCACAGCACTCTCTGTCTCAGGACCATACCACCCGTCAATTGCCATGCCGGTATAGTAGCCTTTTTTCTGCAATGCTCGCTGCAGTGACATTACCAGACTCCTGCTCTGGCTGGTGTCGTTCTGTTCTACCCTTTTCAGGGTGAAACGGTCAGCGGTTGTGCCAGTCTTTTTTGCTGTAGAGGCTGTTTCTGTGGACTTGCTGGCAGCAACCTTTTTGCTGACCGGCACGCCGCCGGAAAATCTGGAAACATGCCCATACCGGAACAAAATCACACCCCTGCACCAGGGCCGCACTGCTTCAATTTCTGCCAGTAGTGAAGCGTTGCTCTTCGGAACCGGATTACGATCTGATTCGTAGGTTTCGAGAGACATGATGATCGGATATTTTTTTCCGTATTTCTCGGCATAAGCCTTCATACTGGCCAGCGAGAGGCCGTAATCGCCCTTGTAGAGCATGGGGCTGATATAGTCGCAGTGCTTGATGACTTTGGCATATTCCTGCGGACCATCGATTCCTTCAGCCTTGGCGCAGACGGTGAAAATACGCCCTCTGCTGTTTTCGCGTATATTGGCGAGCTGGCTCAGTTTGCTGTTCATCTTGTAGGTTTCCATATCCATGAGGATATTGATGCCCATGTCAGCCACCGCTTTGGCATATTTGCCATAGAAGCCATCCCAGACCCATGCGTGTATTCTTAAGCCGGCCGCATCGGCGCGGGCTTTCCACTGCGGCAGCTTGGTATATATAACACCACAGTTACCGTCTGTCGTGGCTCTTACGTAGATATCGGTGATTCCGATCTTTTTCAGTTTAGCGAAATCAATAGTGTTTATGGCTGTTTGACTGGGTTCTATGTAGTAGCCAACAATGAAATCATCTGTCTGTTCTGTGGTTTTATGGCTCTCTGGTGAGGCTGCTGAAGATGAGGGCGCCTGATTTCCTGAGACGTTGTAGTTCTGCAGCAGGTCGAGAGGGCTCGCGGCATGGGAGAAATTGATGCCAATCAGCAATACAAATGCAATAATCATCATGCAGATCGAATTAATTTTGCTAAGCATTGGTTCCTCCACAATTCAAATAAAAGTAACTTCATTTATATAGAAGCGCATTGTCTTTTGTAAATCCAGGAGCTTCGGCCATCAGCCGGGATGCTTTTTCTACAGCGATTCGCTTCGCTCACAAGCTTACGAAAAAGCAAACCCGTCTTCTGGCCTCGCTACAAAATTCAATGCTCGTCTATATAGTTACATTGTCGCAAAATCCACGCAGGTTACAATTTTTTTCTTCAGTAGTTTTCGTGAAAATCTGCTGTCGCATTAAGACCGGCACACCGCCCGTACTCATTTGTAATCGCTTGACGCAGGCTGATTACGAGTCTACAATTGAGCTTTGTAATCGGATGAATGAAATTGTAACCTGTTCCGGCTTTATTACAAGTAACAGATAGAATTGTAGATTATTTCCATAGCCTTGAATGACAGTGAGGTGTCGAGATGAAACATCGCTCAGCCCGCTTTAAGCTTCTTCTGTTGCTCCTGATTGCTCTTATTCCGACGATATTGCCTGCCCAAACTACATATATAATCGGAAGTTCCGAGAACAACCGACTCGCCAATGATGCCGGACTGACGGGCCAATATATCGCAGCAGCGAATGGCATACCCGAGGGAAGCAACGTCATTCTGCTTGGCAACATTTACACAGCGCCAGACCATGGGCCGCTATACGACCTGCAACAGCGCAACTGCAGGGTAATACGTCTGGCCGGAAACGATGCAGCAGAGCTCACAGCCAGAATCAAGGCCTATAATGATTACATTCAGTCAGGCAAAAGTGTCTTTGCCGATATTCCGACGGGCCTTGGCAACTTGAATCAGCCGTTGCTTTTTCCGGTTCTCGAAGCGTTTGAGCTGAAACAGCCCAATCGCAACAATACCAACCTTGATTTCGTGCCAAAACCGCTATTCAACACACAGCCTCCGCCAGAGCCTGGGTATGTCCCGCCCGGCATGGCCCAATTTGCCGCAACCGGCCGCATCGCACTTCACTTTGAGTATGGGCCGAATGAAACAGCGGTGCCAGCTGATGCAAGAGCTATTCTCAGCGATATGGCACTCATTCTCAAAGCGAATCCACAAATCAACATCAGGGTTGAAGGCCATACCGACAATTATCAGGATTCAGACCACAACCTCAATCTGTCGAAGCAGCGCGCCAGCAAAATCAAAGAATGGCTGGTAAATACCGGAGTATCGGCAGACCGCATCAAATCTGCCGGTTACGGCGAAAGCAGACCTGTTGGCGACAACAACACTTCGGCAGGCCGCGCCGCCAACCGCCGCGTCGAAATAGTAAAAGACTGATCATGCACAAAAGAAACGGCACTGTTCTGATCACAGTTCTGGCAATATTTGTGCTCGTCTTTATGATAGGCATGGGCTTAAATCGCTTTTCATCATCTATCCGCCGGCAGACGAACAGAACCGGCGAAGACAGTCTGGTCGAACTGACCGTGCAGGGCCTCGCAATAGCCGCATTTCACAAGATTCAGGCAGATCTTCTTTCTGAGACCCCATCTGACGGGAACCGACTCAAAAAGGCGCTCGCCTCGCCCAGGCCGAATTTAAAAGAAACCGCGTATGTGCTCGAAAGAGGAAATTCTGAATTCGCAAAAATCGCCGAAAACATTGCAAAACCTCTGCGAGAACAGGGCGACTTCAAATACACGATTTATTACCATATTGACGACAAAGACTTTGTTGCAGACCTGTCGGCCCGTGATCCCCGCGAAAAGGAGGGGCACATAAGGCTGCGCATTGGTACCAGCTACAGAGGCATCGATGATGAATTCACCTTCGCCTGCAAAATCAAGGTGACATCGGCCTGGATACCTCTGTTGTCAAAGTTCAACCTGTTCATCGAAAATCCCGAATCCGACATAGACAAATGGCGCTTCAACACTGTCAGAACCAAACCCGACGGTGACCTGATTGCCGGCTCACCGAGGCCAATAGTGCTCGACAACGGCGAGCGAATCTCAGGCAAAGGCATGATGGATCTTTCCACCTATGTCAAATCGCGCGTCGGCTGGGTGTTTTTCGGCGGCGAGGCGCCAACGATATTGAATCTTGCGCAGGGAACCAACGAATTTGGCGAGTTCTTTCACCTCTACGAAACCTGGGATACGGCACTGAGCCAGTTTGTCGGGTTCTACGAAACCGCTTACTACAACTACAGTTGCAATGGCATAAACGGGCTCGTCGCCACCGTCCAGTGGGATAAGGGAATCGCCGATGAAGCCGGTGCCGGAGCATATCCAGCTCACTGGTACAATATTGTCAAAGGAACTCCCGACGAACAACGAATGACGAAGAACTCTGTCTTTCGACTATATGGAACCGATAAACAGCAGACGCCAACGCTGGTGCTCGGCCGGGTTTTTCGCGGCATGATTTCTGCCCGCGGCTACCAGACCAGTCCCAAAGGCCTGATTCAGGCAGAGTTGTTTCAATGGGTTCCTGCCAATCAGTGGCCGGAATATATTTCTTACGACACCAGCATCGCCGGCCGTAACGGCCTGTCGAGCATTGCAACCGTCGCCCGCGAGATTCTCGGACTCGACGAGGGCGACCTTGATACTTACCGTGAAAAATACGCCAGTCAGGCAACTCAGCAGGGCTACAACGCCTCGCTTGCCTTTATCGCAACCAACCGGACAACAGCCGATCCTTACAAACATTTTGCCGGATGGTTTTCCAGGGTAATGCAGGCTAACAGCAATATCGATGAGATGAATCAACTTCCAGTAGATATTGGCGGTCACAAGGCGGGCTCGCGGATTCCGAATCTCAGCAGCATGTTGAGCAGCCTTTCAGCCAAAGCCTGTTTCAGCATCAACATCGATCAGGCTCTGAAAGAAATCGATAAAGAGGGAGCGCAGCAGGCTTCGCTGCTCGACATTCTTGCCTTGCGCGGCATCTACCGTAAATCGACAGCAACGCTCGATCCTGATGGCTGGATAGTGATCAGAAGCAGTTCAAAGATCAAGCTGTTGATCGACCAGCCGATAAAAGTGACGAGCAATGGCGGAATAATTCTCGAAAAGGGCGACATGCTCCTGGCCAGCAACATCGACGCCGGAAATTACCTCAACAAACCCGGAGACGAACGCAGCAACACGCCAGCTCACACACTTCAGCTGATTACTCTCGACGGCAACATCGCGGCCGGAGCCTGCAATATCGACGCTACGCTGATTGCGAACGGCAACGTTCTTTTCCTCAAAGAGAAGCCGATCATCAGGGGTGCGGTTGCGACAAAATGGTATGACATCGCCAACGCTTCTGCAGGCGCAGATATTCACTACAATCAAACTCTCGCGCTCGAAGCCGCAGATGGCTCAAACCATCTCGAACTGCTTTCATTCAAGCTCAATCCGACCCCGGTATATTTAAAATGACAAAATTCACTCATGATAAAACAGCCTTTTCACTGCCTGAAGTGCTGATCGCAATTGTATTGCTGGCCCTTGCCGCCGTCTCTATTTTTTCGATGTTCAGCCAGGCCCGCACAGGCACAATACAGATCAGAGAAGAGGTCAACGCTATTTCGTATGCTACGACGATACTGAACTATGCCCGCGCCCTGCCCTTTGACGACCCATTTTTGCGCCCAGTTCAGGATAAAAAAATCGATGAACTGGTTGCGACAGGTGATGCAATGGCTCAGCAGCTGCTTAAAATCGAGCCACAGTATGAATGCTTATTCTCTGTTTCGTTGCATGAACCTGCTGAGTCGAATTATGCCTTCAAAGTTATCAAAACAGAAGTTTATTGGGCTTCTGCCGGAGGCATCAAGCGCAAAACCGTATTAACCGGCTGCGTAGTGGGGGCGCCAGAATGAAAAAACATGGGCTCACACTTGTAGAACTCGTCGTTGCAGCGCTTATCGCGGTTCTGATGCTCACCGCCATTTATAAACTCATGAGCGACTGGATGAGATCTTCGGTCAAAGGCACTTCGCATTTATCGAACATTCAGGTCGCAGTGCTCACCAGTGCCCAGATCGAACACGATCTGCAACGAGCCACCAACGTAGTTATAACCGGTGATGGATTTCAGATAAAAACTCTTGAAGACGTTGGCGGTAATCGAAAAGAACTCGACATCGCCTACGAAAAAGCATCTGGCAAAGATGGTTTACGAAGAACAGTCAACGAAAATGGCGTAGTGATTCACGACAAAATGCTCGGCGATGGTTTTCGCATCAATAAAGTCAATGGCGAACCAATACTGAAGAAAGTCAGCTTCTCAGGCGACAGGTTCACTGCCAGAATTTTGTTCGAAGTGGCCTCTCCCAAAAACGAAGAGCCTCATGTCATACAAAAAATGATTTTCTGCCAGAACTGCCGCGAGAACCTGCTGATCAAAGACTGGAAAGATTGATCGTTCTGTTATTGGCCATAGACCTAAATTCAGGGCAGCTTTAAAACGACGCCGACGCAGCCGTGATCGGAGATACCTTCTTTGAAGCCGCTCACCCAGCTCTTGCCTTCTTTCGCGAGACCTTTGTTAACATATATGAAATCGATCTTTTCTGAGCCCTGCCCCTTGTCTTGAAATGATTTGGGCCAGTAAGTACCGCCAGAATCTTCAGATGCATCAGTCATACTCTGGTTGACTAAATTGATGTTGTCAGATCCTTGATGAGAGTTGAAATCTCCCATCAGAATCGAAGGCTCCGACCGACTCGCAATGATCTTGATGATTTGTTGCAACTGCAGATTTGATTCGGCACTGCTCAAACTGAGATGAGTGACGAACACTCTGACTTTGCCTTTATCGCCCAGATCGATCAAGGCCTCGAGACAGCCGCGCTGCTCATTCTCTTCTTTGGCGCGATAAAGCTTGTGGTTCTTGCTCCAGACTATCGGAAACCTTGAGAAAATGGCGTTTCCCATACCGATAACGATCAGGCCAAAACGGTGATTTTCGCCATAAACCCGGTATTTAAGACCGGAATGCATGCCAATCAGAGCCGGCTGATCAGACAGACCGCCGCGCAGATCAGCGGTCGAAATTTCGGTGCAGCCGGCAATATCGAACTTCTGATTCTTCAGCAGCCATGCCGCTCTTAAAAGATTCTGAGGTTTGCCGCCGACCTCGTTGAGGCCACCGCGGTCATTTCCACGGCCATAAGCGATATTGTAAACCGCAACGCGCAGCTTGTCAGAAGTGAGTTTAGCGGCTTCCCCGCCGGTGAGTTTCTGTATGACAGTTTGTACTCCAGACACGATCTGCTCTGCCAAACCGGCATGAAGAACAGTATTCGTAAGCAGAAACAGCAGACAGGCAATCACTAAGGCTCGCGTGGGTCTTCGCAATGAAATCATATCAGTCCTCCTTGGGGCCTTCTATCTTCATCTGCTTGAGCAAATCTCCGGGCGAAAGGGCTGACGGCTCATTCTGCCCGGCATCGTGCTCATTCGTTTCATCAGGCACTTTCACTCCAGAATTGTTCTCTGGCTCTGCTGTCGAGCGGCTCAGACTGGCGGGAAAATCTGCCCAGAAAGCTGACTGCCGGGCGGATATTTTTGAGGCCGCGTATGCTGCGCCTGAGATGACCGCAGAGTTGGAGCTCTCAAGATCATGCTTTGCGCCAGCAGCTTCTATGCGCAAACGGCCCTGTATCATAACTACTTCAGTGCTCTGCAATTCCTTGATCACGCCGAAAGAGGTTCCAACAACGATTATTTCAGCATCATCGGTCGAAACGGTAAAAGACTTTGCGCTCTCACGCTTCTTTATCTCAAAAAAAGCATGGCCGCGGGCAATCTGCACGTTATCTTCGCTGACAACAAAACTGCCGGGCCCGGCCAGTTTTATCGTGCCGATCTTCTGGTTCTCGACGATGCGTGACGCGCCGGCCGCCAGTTCAAAAACTTCTGAATAAGCTGGCTCAACCTTTACCGGGGACTGACCGGATTCAGGCGCATGCGCAATCACTGCCGGCGGCACAGCTGGAACTTCCGGCTCCGGAATCACTGGAACAACTACAGGAGCAGGAGTCTGCACCCGGGTTTCCGGTGAACTGAGCAACAACCCTGCGATGATGATAAGCAACGCACCGGCGGCCAGCAGAATGTAGCGCATATAGCCTGTTGAAGCAGGTGCTGGCGATGCATCGATCTTCTGCATTACATCGGCGACCAGATCGACCTCGGCCTTGACTTCGAATCTGGCTAACGTTTCGGCGCCACACTGTGCGGCCTCAAGTTCAGCCAGGCAGTCTGTGTGCTCTTCGAGATATTTTTTTACGGCAGCATGCTGTTCGGCGGGCAGGTTGCCCTCCATGTAGTCGAACAGTTCGCTTTCGCCCGGTTTGTATTCCATATTTTACCTTAATCCAGATCAAACCCAACTTCTACAAAAGCTTCGGCCATCAGCCGGGATGCTTTTTTGCTGACAGGAGGTCAGCGATACTTGGCAGCATCAGGATAGATGCTGCCGGGTGCTCCAGCGATTCGCTTCGCTCACAAGCTTACGAAAAAGCAAAACCGTCTTCAGGCCTCGCGACAAAATTCAATGCTCGTTTATTTAACTTGAGTTCACAACCACTATCTATAAAAGTACTTCGCTCATTACCAAAAAAGGTTACAAAAAAAATCATTTATCAGACCCATTCGAACCAAGATTTTCGCCAAGTATTTTTCTGGCTCTGAAAAGCCTTACCTTAACCAGTTCGAGAGAAATCTCGAGAATATCGGCAATCTCTTTGCAGCTGCGCTCGAGAAAATAATGTAACCAGACCGTCATTTTAAGATCGTCGCCCAGCCCATCAAAGGCTTTGAGAACTTTTTCGCGCTGTTCGGCCCTGACCTGAACATCGAGCGGGTCAGGAAACTCGGCCGGCAGATCGAGAACTCTCGCGGGGCGCCGGCTTTTGCGCAAATATTGATAACAATGATACACAGCAATCTTGAGAACCCAGTTGGTCAGCGAACGCGTCTGATCGAAGCGGGCAAGACTATTGTAGACTGCTACCAGTGCGTCCTGCGTCAGATCGCGCGCTTCTTCGGGATTGCGGGTGTAATGAAGCGCCATACCATAGATCCGGTTCTGATAGCGCCTTACGATATCGGCAAAAGCGTCTCTGTGCCCGGCCAGAATCTTTTTGACCAGAAGAGCATCGGCTGCAACATCATTGGTTTCAGATCTATAATTCATCTCTCGCCTGCCACTGATATCAACACCTTACGCCTCGTTCAATAAATTGTAAACAGTTCGCTGGAGCGCCCACTATCTTTGCAGCAACTCAAAAGGCAGCACTGATTCCATCTCTACTGATTTTCGCTGTAATTATCTGCCGTGTTGCCAGAGCATTGTCTGACCGCTGATCACGACCATTGACCGGCGCTTTTTTAAAGCTGGGTCCGGAAGAAAACTTTGTCGACTCTCAGAGGCATGCTCACCCTGAAGATAGGCAAAACCTTTGAAACCACTGTCTTTGCTGATTTTAAGGCGACCATGCGGAATCATGAACGACAGTTTCGTCTTTTCAGTATCAAACAGTCGGTTCAGGCCGATATCGCCCTTCTGCAGAATACTGAACAGCAGTTGCGAATCTGCATCTGTTTTGATGCCATCAAGATTTATCGGTGCTCTGACTGAATATATACGACCAAAGCCGCGCAGATCGACGTTCGACAATTTGAGTGAATTCCGGTCGGCAGAAATCACGTCACCATAAAAGCACAGGCCCTGATCGCCCCAGGTGAGATAGTCGATCATCTGCTGCCAGCTCGAAAACTGCTGACAGACCCGGCCAGAAGCGAATGGAATACCGGTTGCTTCAACAGTATGCCCGTTTTCGAGCAGGCTGTAGCGCCAGTCTCTGCTTACAGTTATGACTTCGCTGCGGGTCAGGCGCTCTATTTCGACAGAACCGTCTTTCTGCCAGATGGCACCAATCATTGATTCATCGAGGTTGAAGACAATGTCGTAATTTCGCAGCGGCTCAGGAATAGCCATATCAAGAATTCTTATCTGGAAAACTGCCGACACGTTTGCGGTTCCGGCGCCAACCGTTGCCTGAGCCGAAACTCGAATATGGCCGATACGGTCTGCCGAAGCAGCAACCAGATCTTTTGCAATCGGTCTGAGTTCGACAACTTCGAGCTGAGCGGCAACCTTTTTGAATCTGTCGGCAAAGGTCGAGACCAGCAGATTCTGTGTGTGAGTAAGATCGACAGCAAGTTTTTCGGCACCACCTGCACGCAGAAAGTCATAAAACGGCGAACCGGCGACATTGGCGCCCTGGCGCAGTCGAAATACAGCCTCTTCTATTGCGCCCTCAGCTGCGAAGAACGCTTCTTCGTTATCCTGTGAATGCTTTAAAAGCCAGGCAGATTCGCGATAACGGTTATAAAACATAAAAATAAAAATCAGCACAATCACCGACAATCCCATTATAACAGTCACCAGGGTCTGCGCCTTGCGATTCGATGATACAGCTGCTTTCATGGCTCAGTCCCGAACTGATATTTAAAACGGCGATCATTGCTGACAGAAGCCCAGAACGGGTCTCTGACCCAGCTTGCCAGATGCCGGGGTGCCAGATGAAGTACGGTTTTAACCGGTTCGCCCTTCTGTGAATGCTGCTCGATGCGCGCAATCACCCTTACCAGTTGCGCATCGTTGATTGTATCGCGGTTCAACTCAAATTCTACCTTCATTACATCATTCAGCAGTGCCCGCCCGTTACGATAAAGAATGCCCGGAACCGAGGCTTTGTCTGCCGCCTGATAACGGTATTCGACATACTCTCCGTGCTTAGGCATGCCATCTTTATCATAGACCGGCAAACCGGCTGCCGTGGCAAAACTGCCGATACGAAGAGTGCTGCCGGCATCTGTAACGGTAATATCAGAACCAGCTTCTCTTGTGTCGTTTTTGAGCATTTCGACGGCAAGACGCAAACTTGACGTCTGGTCAAGCTTTGTCATGCCAAAATTCATGTAGGTTGACGCCAGAGTAAACAGCTGTGTCAGCACGAGCAGCAACGCCACCAGCAGGGCGGCGGCGACCGCGATTTCCGTCAGTGTAAAGCCTTTGCGCTTCATTGCATGACTCCGCTGACCGGATGGTGATTGGCGACCAGCGTGGCCAGAGACTGAGTCATCAGCGAAGAATCAATGAATGAGGTAGTCACGGTAATGCTTATCAGCCGGTCGGGAACCAGCTCGACAATCGCGAGCTTCGTGCTCAACTGAGCCCTCAAAGCCGCCGGCACAGTAAGCTCAGAATTGCCGGCCAACACCTTAAGCCGCTGATAAGGCTGGCTCCTGTAAGTCTCAAGAAAGCTGGTATTTATGGTTGCAGCAGCGTCTTTAACAGCGGCTTCGCGAATCAGCGGGCCGGTAGCAGTCAGGTGGTGCAGCAATGGCAGCAGACAGATCGACAACAGCACCATGCCGAGCAGAACCTCGATGATTCCAAGCCCGTTTCGGCTCTCAAATCCAGTTCTTGAATTCATACTCACCTCGCCGGTAACCTGACTATAACTTGTCACACCCCGGCGCCTGGTTACAAAAATTTTACCGAAGGCAACAACACCGGTCAGACGAGGCGGGCACGCAGAATATCGTGCAGATGCAGAAAGCCGACGACTTTGTCGTTCTCGACAACCGGCAATGAGGTAATTGACTTGTCTTCCATGCTTTTGAGCGCTTCCATGGCCAGGCGATCGGGAAAAGTGTGGCGTGGGTTGGCAGTCATGACCTTGCTTATCGGCACATCGAGATTGCAGCTGTCGCTGCGCTCGAAGAAACGACGCAGGTCACCGTCGGTAAAGACCCCGAGCAGGCGTTCATCAACCGAGCAGACGACCAGCGCACCAAAACCGCCGCGCGACATTTTTACAATGGCATCGCGCAAAATGGTTTCTGGCGATACTTTTGGCACCGCGGCGCCGGCGTGCATCAAATCACGAACGATAAGAAAACGGCGACCAAGGCTGCCAGACGGATGCAGCCGGGCAAAATCTTTTTCTTTAAAACCACGTGCCTCAACCAGAGCGCCGGCAAGGGCGTCGCCCAGAGCCATAGCCACGGTTGTCGAACTGGTCGGCGCCAGATTCATCGGGCAGGCTTCACGCTCAACACTTGCATTGATGACGACATCAGACATGCGTGCCATGGTCGAATCGGTGTTGCCGACCATTGCGATAATACCGGCGCCAACCCGGCGCAGAAACGGAATCAGCCGCACCATTTCTTCGGTTTCACCAGAATTGGAGAGAAGCAGAGCGATATCACGCTCTCTTATCATTCCCAGATCACCATGTAGAGCCTCGGCCGGGTGCAGAAAAAACGAAGCCGTGCCGGTACTCGACAGGGTAGAAGATATCTTTTTGCCGACCAGGCCTGATTTGCCCATTCCGCTGACGATAATGCGACCCGGACTGGTCAATATCAGGTCGACAGCTTTTACCAGCTCATCACCAAGATTTTCTGAGGCTTTCTGTAAAGCTTTGATTTCTATATCGAGAATGTTTTTTGCCGATACAAGCGGATTCTGATTCATTTCGGGCACCTTCGCATGAATTGGCAGCGTTGCTGCGCCGCGCTATGATAACACAAAGCATACCGCCGTTGAGTCGCGGCCGCAATTTGTTTCGCAATTTTCTGACTGATAAGGTATACTTTAAGGCCAGCTAAAATTATGAGCAGCACTAATTCAATACCACAGAACTGGCAGGAAATTCTTGTCGGCTCACTCAAGTCAGAAAGAGCCGACGAAAAGCTGCTTGCCCTCGATTTTTTGTGCCAGCAGAGTTCGTTGAACCTCGATTTCGCCAGGCAGCTGATGCCCATGATCGTCGAATCGGTAGTGCATCACGACACACAGGTGCGCTATTTTGCCCGCAAAGCGCGCAATCATTTATTCGAGTGCTTTCCCGAAATCGAGTCAGCTTCACAGGAAGAAAAAGCTTTCAAACTTGAGCTGAAAGAGGGCGAACAGCTGACAACGCAGCAGATTTTGCTGCACAAAATGCGCCTGGGCAGTCGCTACGTTGTCTTTGAGGCCATGGAAAGACTTACCGAAAGCGGCGACAGGTCGCTCGCGACGCCCCTTCTCGAATATCTTCTCGAAGAAAAAGACGAATACAAGGTTTCTTACCTTGTTCGCTGCATCAGTAGAATCGACGACCCCCGCATACCCGATGTGCTCGAAGATTTTCTCGACAACGAAGACCCGCGAATCGTCGCTAATGCCCTCGAATCGCTCTGCGAATACGACCGGCCCGAACTCGAAGACAAACTTATTGATTTCGCAACTTCTTCTGACAACCGCATTCGCGCCAATGCTGTAAAGGGGCTGCATAAGTATGCGCCAAGACTTGCTGAAAGCCATATTGCCGAAATGATTAAAAGCAACAGCATTGCTTTGCAGGATTCCGGCGTATATCTGCTTCGAATTCTGCGCCCCTCGAATCTCACCGAACTGCTGCCGATAGCCCAGCACTCAAGATACGCGACAGTTCGCCTTAAAACGCTCGACATCATGCCGCCAACCTCTGATGAACAAGAGTTCGCAGATTTGATGCAGAAAGAAGACCTCGAAAAGCCTGACCCGAAACGCGACCTGATACTGCTCGCGTTCTTTCTTGGCCTCGGCGTCGCACTGCTGCTGCTTGCCGACCCGGGACATAAAAGATTGCTGTCGCTGTTTTTTCTGATAATTTCAGCTGTTACACTGCTTTCGCACGAAAAGACGCGCACCAGCATTCAGAAAACCGCCCTTTCCATGGGTTTCATCAGCTCGCTGGCCTGGGGTAATACCCGACTCATGGTTCTGCCAACCCTGATGGGCCTCTGGCTGACCTGGAACAACCAGCAACTCAACCGCCTCGGCAAAATCGAAAAGGCACCACCACAGACGGTCTACGCCTGGTTCTTTGCCATCGGCGCCATTATCATTCATCAGATCACCCAGGATGAGCTGTCAATGACTTTCGGGCTGATCAGCAAACTCGGCGCCGAAGGACTCAGGCTGCCCCAGGTAATCGCCGACATGGCCAGCCGTCAGACCAGATTCGAACTGGCAATTTTTGCCATAGTATCGATCATGACAATTCTAATATTGCGGCTGAACACATTATTTCCGCCAAAAAGCCTTACCGAAAACCCAAAAAAACGGCTTTTCGTCACCACGATAGTCTGCCTGGCCATTCTCATGCTGCTCAACCTCTTTCATTACTGGGGTCTGAAGTTCCAGATGAAAATCAGCGGCATAAACAGCCATCTCGCCATCCTCAAACAGCTGCAACCCTAGTCCTTGCGGTTGTCGAGAACTTCGAGAATTTCGGCGCAGAATTTTGTGGCGCGGTCTTTGAGTTTGGCGGCTTCACCAGTTTTTTCGCTGACGAATTTACTGTCCTTGATGCCGCCGACGTTGATCATGACATTTTGATAAGCGCCCCAGATGCCTACTTCAAGAGCCCGGGCACCAACCTGAACGTCTGATTTAGATGCGATATTACCGATTTTTGCGGCTTCCAGCATATTTTCCCAGGCCTTGTCGCCGATGCGCATTGTCTGCAGAGGAACTTCAATCGCTTTTTTGAGGCCAAGTTCCATCTGCTCGGCGCGATGTTTTTTTTCTGCATCGTTGCCCTGTGGCAGACGCATGGCTTCGACATAGTCGTTGAAGGCATTGGTATCAGCATCGATCATCGGAATCAAACCGATAGCCGTTTCATGCAAACCTGGAATGATCTTGCGCAGCTGACCTTCGAGATGCTCGAATTTGCGCACGCCATAGGTCAGCTTGGCGACCATCGCACCGAGACCGGCGCCAATAGCCGCAATTGCTGCCGAGGCACTGCCGCCGCCAGGAGCCGAAGTTCGCGCGTTGACTGCTTCGATAAACTTGCGCGTGCTCATATTGGCCAGCGGTTCGTTGGGCTCTTCGCGGATAATATATTCGATTATGCGCTCGGCCGGCTTGAACTGCGAAACCGAATTGAGGCCGAGGCGATCGATTACCAGCTTGATTTTCTGATCTTCGTCAAGAATAAAGAGGTTTTCGCGCTGAATGTAAAACTCAGCAGCTTTGAGCATGGCTTCGAGCGGAATCAGCCCGACCAGCTCAGAACCGGCAACTCCGACGCCAATTTTGGCAGCTTCTTCTTTTGTCGCTTCAAAAACTTCGTGCGGCGCAGTGATGTTGAAATTGTTGAGGTTGTACGAACATTGCGCCATGTTGTATTCATCTACATACCAGCCAAGCCCCTTGAGCTCTTTGAAACGGCCGGGCTCGTTCGGGCCACGGCCGGCTTCGCGCAGGTCGAGAGCGATGCGGTGCGCCTGATTGCTGGTGCCGAGAATATTTACATTGTAGGCAACCAGAAAGAAGCGGGCGCCGGTTACAGTTGCGCCCCAGCGCGGCACGAATTTCGCCGGGCCGTAATCAGGCTTCCATTCAGGTTGCATGATTTTTTCAGGCAACGCTTCATACTCGCCCTTGCGGATCTGCGGAAGTTTTTTGCGATATTCTTTATCCTGTGAATATTCGTAGAGGTAGAACGGCACTTCAAGCTCGGCAGCCGCGCGCTCTGCGAATTTTTTCGAGATTTCGACGCATTCTTCCATGCTGACGTTAGCTACCGGAACAAACGGGCAAACATCCATCGCGCCCATGCGCGGGTGCTCTCCAGTCTGCACTGTCATATCGATGAGCTCTTTGGCAACTCTGGCCGCAGCCAGTGCGCCTTCGATAATAGTTTCGGGATCGCCGACGAAGGTGTAAACCGTGCGGTTGGTTGATTTTCCGGGGTCGACGTCGAGCAGAGTAACGCCTTTAACACTGCGGATCGCTGCCGAAATAGCGTCGATAATCGACTGGTCACGGCCTTCAGAAAAATTGGGAACACATTCGACGATCTTTTTCATATTCATTCCTTAATCTGTGTTTTGATGAAAAAGCCATTAATCTCTGGCAATTCGAGCTGTTACCGCCTATATAGCCCATTAAAAAATCTTTGTAAAGCACTTTGCTGCTAATCTTGTTCTAACCTGCCCGCGCCCGCCTGCTCTGCGAAGCGGGGTTATGGTAATCACCTGTAGATTCTGCGACTACGCGCATAATGACATTGACAGGCTGCGCAGTCACTCCTTGTCTAAAACAACCGACCGGCAGATCGATTCTGCCGGTCGGTCGGGTTTATCTGAGAAAATCCGCGTAATTTGCGGTTAACTCTTCATCAGCGTCGATTTCTGGTCGTAACCGTTTTCGCCCAGACTGCATACTGGTCACCGCTTGCTGCCAGCTTGAAAGAGGCATCAGGTGACCAGTCTTTGCCGCCGAGTTTTACGGCGACCTTATCATCGATTATCGCTGCATAAAGACCGTCTTCGGCCTTGATGATTTCGACCTTGCTGGTGCTGTTGATTTTGTTCTGCTTGCGGATGGCAATCAATTTCTGAATCTGCGCGTAGAGGTTCCAGTCGTAGGCGTGTTCCCAGAATACGCATGGAATACCGGGGTGCGTAAGAATATAGGCATAACCCTGCATGACCTTTTTGTCAGGAAATGGCCAGTGGCTCTGCTGTGAGCCGGTATCATGATTATCGAGAAAAGTTACCGCGCGTGAAGGCCACCAGCCGATCAGACCGGTCGGTTTGCCGTCTTTATCGCGCAAACGCCAGTATTCACCATGAACGGCAACCTGCAAAATGCCTTTGGTGGTGAAGTCAAACAAGCAGGCGACCTTGCTGGAGTTACCGTCGAGCCAGTTGCAAAGCTCTTTTCGATGGCCATCCTGATTGGGGTTCAGCGATGAACCCTGGTATGACATGTTGGTCCAGACTTCGCCAACCGAAAAAGCCGGGCTGGTCTTTTCATCATAATAACCGGCATATTTACTGGCATAACCCTTGGAATAATCATAACGCCAGGCCTTGAAACCAAGCTTTTTAAGCCAGTTCATCCATTCGGCGATGTCTTCTCTGACCTTGTCGTTAGTATGATCAAGGTCGGGCGCAGCGTGATAGCCGTCACCCGTGTCGTTGTTGCCGGTGCCGCCATATTGGCCGCGGCAGACCGCCCACTGTTCCCACTTCGCTTTGCCTGACGCGAAGTGATAAATGTTCCAGATACCGTTGTTATCCTGCTTACCGGCGCAGCGGTGGTTGACCACTATATCGGCAACCGGCAGTACACCCTGAGCGTTAAGAGCTTTTAAAGCGGCTTCGAGCTGCTGCTGGTTACCGTAAAAAGTCGGATTATCAGTGCCGCCAAGGTCGTAATAATCGCCAGGAAGATAGCCCTGCGGACTGACAGAACGAGAAACCGGCGGGAACCAGACGAAATCTGCACCAAGCGCCTTGATGCTCTCAGCCCGCTGTTCGATCAGGTTGTACCACTTGCTCGGAGTACCACGAGCCTGACTGTTCCAGCCGAAGCCCTGCAACATTACGCCGTTGGCCACTTTTGGCGGGGGATCTGCCATGACCGGTGCCAGGACTGTGAACACACAAAACAACGCCAGAATGAGCCAGAGCGAGGCATCTTTGCAAAAACTTCTCATTTTTCATGCTCCCTGGAGGGTGTATTTTAGATTATACCAGAATTTCACCCCACAGAAAAGCCCTTAACACTGCCAGAATAATACATTGGCCTTTTATATAAACGACTACGCGACGATCCTTCAGAATGGATCTAGCATTCAACCAGAAAGAATTATCCACAGATTATGTAGAGGCTTTCATTGTGCCGTTCTTTAATTTTTCCAAAAACTATCGGTGCAATCTGCGGAAAAATTGTCTTGAAAAATATAAACTAACCTCTAAAACAAGGTTCGGCGCTGAAACTCAGAAGTAGTAGTAAATACTCTTGTAATCTTCCGGGTTTTCACCGAGTGTTTCGAGTTTTTTGAGATAATCGTATAATGCGAGATCTGCGTGAATGTATGAAGGAATATTGCTGATGTATTTTTCCCAGGGGTGAAACTCGTAAACACGGCGACCATCTGGCAGAATCGTCAGCAACAGATGGTTCTGCTCGGCTCGCAGGTAATTCTTGCCAAGCCCCGGCACGTTAAAGACCGGCTCGTCAGTTCTCGCCATACCAGGCAGCAGGCGCGCTTCTTCCCTGGCCTCCTGCTGCAGCCGCGCCAGCGGTACCCGGTAAAAATCGGTTTCCTGCTTGCCTTTGGCATTAAAAGTATAATAAGGTTCGACGCCAATCTGACGCAACCAGCGCCGCAGCACACTTACCTCGTAGCGGCGACAGTTCTGAATCGTAAAAACTGTCTGGTTATAGCAGTAAAGACCGCGCCGCCGAAATTTTTGAATCGCTTCCATCGACTGTGGGGTGATTTCGGAACTGTGTTCAAAATGTGTAACAATGACGATTTCGCGCCGACCCGGCTGCTGGAAAGAAGCGATCAGGTCTGCCAGTTCGTCGGTTATTCGCTGCGGCAGCACTACCGGCGTGCGCGAACCGATGCGGATACGCCATACCGTCTCTATTCGAGAAAGACGTTCCAGAACATATCTGATCTTGTCATCAGTCATCACCAGCGGGTCGCCACCAGTCACCAGAACCTCATTAACTGAGGGGTTGGTTGCTATCCAGTCGATGGCTGCGTCTATCTTATCTTTTGAAGCCATCGCACCCGGCGAATATACATCGTCGATTTCCCAGTTGCGCTGGCAGTAAACGCAGATCTGACTGCAGGTATTGTAGGGCTTGAACACGACAATTCGCGGGTAGCGTCTGGTTATCAGATCGATCGGTGAGGTATCGGTTTCACGCATAAAGTCAAGATCGCAAACCGACTGGTCGCGGCGGGCCAGAACGCCATCGACATAACTCATCGGCGGAATCACCTGCGCCCGCACCGGCATGTCAGCCAGTCTGCCGCTCTGGTAGTCGAACAGCGACGCATAATAAGGCGTGATGCCAAACGGCAATCTTGCCGCCCGCGCCCGGTCTATCGCCTGCTTTTCATCAGGAGCTAGCTCAACCAGCCTTTCTAGCGTCGCTGAATCTCTGATAATATGCTCGAGTTGCCAGTGGTAGTCATCGAACTCAGCTTCAGTGCAGCCGAAATAGCTGATAATACGCTGCCGGTTTTCATTGCGTTTCCCGATGATTACAGAATCGAGGCCACATATGTATTTTTTCATCGACTCATCGATCTTTTCGCAGAGGCGGTTGAGATAGCGGGACCGTGCGCTTCCTGCCTCGCGGCCGGTTTTGCGAATCTTTACTTCATCGCCATAAATGCCGGCTTTGCCGGCCATGCCGGCAAGAATTCGATAAACGTCTTCAAGAAAAGCGTCAGACAGGTTTGACGGAAGATTCTGCTCGTTCTTATGTGCCAGATCATACAGTATCTTAACCATGTCAAAGCCAGTCAGATGTGCACTGCGCCGTGTAAAAAACTGCCGGAAAGCTCGCAGACAGGAAAGCCGCAACGCCACCTGCAGCCCACTTAATTTCAGCGCTTCATCAGCATTTGCTTCGATAAATCTGCGTGATTTTGCCAGAAATTTGTCACGCGCACTCTCATAATCAGGCGCTTCCAGCAAAATTTTCTGCAAAGGCAGAAACGCCGAAAACATCAGTTCAACTTTTTCTTTGCTGTACACTGTTTCTCCAGGCCAGGCAATTTCTCAAAATATGGCGATTTTTATTAAAATACCAAGAAATTGCGCAAATTTTATGGTTTATCTAACCAAATAATAACATATCTAATGTTTTTATTCAATTGCTACGACGTATCTGAAGCAAACGCATTTTTTGCCTCATCATTGCCTGTTTTTCAGATATGCAATCTAAACTTGCCGCTCTCAACCGGTCTCCATGTGGGTGTAATCAGGCTGCAGCCAGCTCAATGTACAATCAGCAAAATCTGAGTAATCTGCGGATGGCGCTCTTCGATTCAACAACTGACAACAAATCAGTCGGTTTCGCTGTCGTGCCTGACAAAGCGCCATTCGCCGAGCATGCGATCTGATTCTTCGCTCTCACGGCGCTGCAACTCAAAAATAGCTTCAAAATTTACCGGCTCGGCGGAATGATGCGCACGCAGCCAGCCCTTGACCTCGATTTCGCCAAAAAGCGGCGAACCCGGCTTTTCATCGGTAAAATATTCGGCCGTCAGATAAGTCATGCCGGCCTTGTCAATGAGAACCTCATGCTCAGTGCTGTTGACCGTAAGCGACTGCGATTTTTCCTTGAGACCGCGCGTAGAATATGAAGTCGGCGGCGCAATGCGAATATTTTCGAACTTCTTTTCGTCTGGCCGCCCCTGCGGCCGAAAAAGAATCTCACAGCGATGAAAAGGTATCACCAGCGTATCTGAAGAATAAGTGACAACATAAACCTTCATGCTGAGGTTCCACTGATATGAGCCTGACTGGCTGATGCCGGCAATTGCCCGCTGCAACTCGATCTTGCCATCGATAATCTCGAGACTAGGCTTTTTTTGCGTCGGGTAAAGCAGCTTGATCAGATCGGAACGCCTTGCTGAACGCGTCGAATTGGCTTCGCGCCACGGAACTTCGTGAGTTATGATACCGGAACTGTCTGGAATTCTGATGACGAAAGGGCTGCGCTCGGTCTCAAAAACCAGCGCAACCACGGTCTTGCCATTATAGGGAACCGAAAGACTGATGAGATTTGGCGCCAGCAGCTGGTCAAAGCGCGAACGCACCTTGGCGAACCAGATCGAAAGCTCTTCGAAATCAGCCCCGACCACGCCTTTTTTTTCGTCGATGCCGATCAGCCACATTATCGGCTCACCGCGGGCGGCATTCGCATGCGCCGCGATACGGCGCGCCGCCCGGAAATGGTCGCGCGGCCATTCCGCCTTGAGCTCGACCGTATCGTCTTCGATCGGCTGGCCTTTTTCGAGGCGTTCAATGATATCGAGAACCTTGAATTCTATTTCCTGTTTTTTCATCGCCACTCTCTGCTGATTCTTACTTTTTCATATTATCGGCATTTTTGCAATGCCGCCAGAAAAAGAATTTCCGTTCATGGGCACCGCCACGAACGGAAACTCAGTCTTATCAATAAGTCAGTGCTCAAGACCTTTAACGAATTCAACCGCCAGTGGAACAGTCTGTTCAGGCTTGACCTTATACCAGGTCTGCAAGATTCTGCCATCTTCGCTCACCAGGAACGAAGAGCGAATGATACCGAACGATTTCTTGCCAAACATGGTCTTCTCACCAAGAACACAGTAATCGGCGGCGGCTTTTTTGTCAGGGTCAGCCAGCAATAAGAAGTTCAGCGAATACTTTTCGGCAAACTTCTTGAGAGCAGCGGGCTGATCAGGGCTGATACCGACAACGGCAACACCGAGAGCCTTAAGATCAGCAAAAGCGTCACGAATGCTGCATGCCTGCGTCGTGCACCCTGGCGTTGAAGCCTTAGGATAGAAGTAGACGAGCAGCTTGCTGCCGGCAAAATCCTTGAGCGCAACCGGCTTGCCGTCTTTATCCTGCAGATCGAAAGCAGGAGCCTTGTCGCCGGCCATAAGCTCTGACTTCTTCATCACTCCCCCAGTTTCACTTCGCTATCTTCAATTTCTTTATCGTCAGCCGGAAGAACAGGATCTTCGTCAGAAGCCGGCTCTGCGCTTTCGATCTTTTCTTCGACAGGAACGGCTGGAGTAGCAGAAGCAGCCGGCGCATCGGGGTCACCTGCCGGAATTATTTCTTCTTTAACCGGTTCTGCTACAGAAGCGGGTTCTGCGGCTGGAGCCGGTTCTGCCGCCGGAGTCGGCTCTGCAACCGGTTCTTTGGCAGCGGCCGGAGCAGCGGCTGAACCGCCGCGAGCGGCGACAAGCTCTTTGATTTTTTCGTCGAGACCACCCATCGGATGACCATTCCAGACAATCTTGCCATCTACTATGATAAAAGCTGCAGGAATTCCGGTTACGCCATAGGCAGAACCAGCAGTGCTTTCGGCACCGATAATCCAGTTCATGCCGGCTTTTTTGTTGAATTCGTTGATGGTGTCAGACGGTTCCTGACTCAGCGAAACCAGCACGACACCCTTGTCTTTGTATTCGTTATGCAAAGTTTTGAGATGCGGAATACTGGTGCGACAGGGCGGGCACCAGGTTGCCCAGAATTCTACGATTACGATTTTATCTTTGTGATCAGAAAGCTTGAAGCCGTCAGCGTTGATCCAGGTGCCGGCTGTAACTTCAGGCGCTTCACCGCTGGCATTCTTGCTGCAGCCCGGTGTCACCACGCCAAAACAGAAAAACATCACTGCAACCAGAAAGAGACTGAATTTTTTCATGTGAATTGATTACCTCCTGCGATTTTTTAACTGCTCAAAACATATTATAAACCCGCCCGCCTGTAAAGCGATGAACAACAAAATCAGCAGTTCCCGGTCAAAATTGTCATTGCGAGGCGGGCGGTAGCCCGACGCGGCAATCTCATGGTCAAAAAGATTGTTTTTGTCTAAAGCGTCAGCAGTTCGTGATACATCTCAGGTCGGCGGTCATCAACGATGTTGTTGCGCGGTGTCATGAGCTTGTCATGCGCTTTTGCAAGGTCAAAGTCGAATACCCTGCATTCGGTCGTTTCGGCACCGGCCTGATAAATCACCTCACCCTTAGGGTCGGCAATCGTCGACATACCTGTAAATGTAAGTCCATGTTCCGTGCCGGTGCGATTGGCGGTGATTACATAAAAATGGTTGATCAATGCATGAATCGGCACCGAGCGCTGCGCAAAACCAGGCAGTACAAGAGCTGAACAATGACACAGAATGTCAGCACCTTTAAGCATAGCGATTCGCCAGACTTCCGGAAACATCCAGTCAAAACAGACGAGCATGGCGATTTTGCCGATCGGCGTATCGAATACCGGCACCCCGACGTCGCCTGCCGAGAATATATCTTTCTCGTTGTAGAACAGATGAATCTTGCGATATTTGCCGACAAGACCACCTGGGCCGATTAGAACTGCAGAGTTGAAAAGTTTAAAGCCTTCGCGTTCGCTAAAACCTGAGGCCACATAAGAATTGGTGCGGCGACAATGGTCGTGCAGCAAAGTAATAAAGCGGCTGTTGTCAATTTCTTCGGCGGCGTCAAATGCATCGTTGCGGGTCGGGAAGTTGTAACCTGAATTACTCAGCTCCGGCAAAACCAGCAAATCTGCCGGAGGCGCATCTTTAAGCAGCTTTGCCAGACGGTTGAGAGTGACATCGAGATTCATCAACTCCGGGGTAAACTGAACGAAACCAGCCTTCATCACAAATTCTCCTCAAAAGGTCATTTTTTACTTCCGACCGGCTCGACGCGATAGAAACTCTCGCGCAAACGCAGGCGCTCACGCGCGTCGAACATCTTGCGGCGCATCAGCCAGAGGCTCAGTATAACACCGAATCCGGTTCCTGACGAGATCATAAACATGATGAGAATCTGATAACGCACCGCCTCGCCAGCCGTATTTCCAGCAAGAATCTGGCCGGTCATCATACCCGGCAGGCTCACCAGACCGGCCGCCGCCATCGAATTTATTATCGGAATCAGCCCGGTACGAACACTTTCGCGCCAGATGTCTTCAATCGCTTCGACCGAAGTCTGCCCCAACGCCAGACGCTGCTCGATCACCTGCCAGCGCGTCCAGGCCAGATTCGAAAAAGTATTCATCGCCAGCGCCACCCCGTTCATCGTGTTACCAAGCAGCATGCCAAGAATCGGAATCGCATAACGCGGGCTGTACCATGGATCAACCTTGATGACCAGAGTCAGTGTCAGCACCATGATCGAAAACGACGAAACCAGCATCGAGCTGGTGCCGATAAGAAAGCGGGCTGGTCCTTTCACCCGCACCTTCTGGCGCGACATGACCTCCCAGCCGGCTGCGGCCAGCATCAGCGACCAGATCAGAACGACCAGGTAAAAATTGACCGTGCTGAACACGACATTGAGCACCAGACCGATGAGCGACAGCTGAATCGCCGTTCGCAAGGCCGCTATCAGCAGCGGTCGCTCGATTTCGAGACGATGCCGGAAGCTCAAAAAAGCCAGCAGCAGCACGAGCAGACTTGCCAGCGATAGTTCAAATGCACCCAGTGGAATTACGTTCATGTCAGCTCCCGCAATTCGCCGCCGACTGCAATTTCGATGCGGCGGGCGGCAACCCTTGCCAGCTGTGCCGGATCATGACTGACCCAGATTGCCGGCGCCGAATGCACTTTGAGATAATCTAAAATAAAGTTCTCAACCTTGCTGATACTGCCCTGATCCAGGCTTGCCGTCGGCTCGTCAAGCAACAACGCTTTTGGTCGATTCTGCAGCAGGCGAAGAATGGCAAGCCGCTGCTTTTCTCCGGTCGACAGACGGTTTACTTCCCAGTCCATGACTTCGCCGGTAAAACCAAGCTGCTGCAACCAGGCTGCTTCTGGCAGCGCTCTGAAATGCTGACCAACCCGCTCGTGCCACCAGAGACTTTCAGCCGGCAGATAGGCAACCTGGCGGCGCCAGTCCGGACCACTGATTTCGTTGCAGGCCGTCTGACCAAGCCAGAGCCGGCCGTCGTGGGGCTCAAGATCAGCGACGGCCCGCAGCAGCAGCGATTTGCCGGCTCCGGAAACCCCGTGCAGGCCAAGCACCTGCCCCGGCTCTACCGCCAAAGTGTAGGGGCCACGCCCAAGAAAACTTAAATTTTCCAATCTGAGCCCATTCATGATTTTCGCTAATCTAACATGACAATGCAAAATTGTTTGCGAAAAAAATTCAGAATACTGCGAATTGTGCCGAATAGATGCCTGAAATTGTATATCTTAGCGGAGTCCTTATGGCCAATCAATACCGCCTTCTCGCTCTGCTGCTGACGGCAAGCCTGCTGATCAGCGGCTGTAACGCTTTCGAAGGCTTCGACCGCAACCTTAACGACAGCGACTTCTCAGCCATTGCCGGCGAAGCCCGCCTCGAACTGGCGGCAGCGAACTATACCAAGGCGCGAGAACTCTACGACCGCCTGATAAAAGATCATGGTGCTGACGAAGACATCTGGCGCGGTCGCGCCGGCGCTCTCGCCGGACTGGCCGGCTTCAACATGTTCAATGTCCTCAATATTCTGCAGAATGACGCATCTACTCCAGATACAGTCATCTTCAAAGCTGCGTTGACGATTACCGACCCCGAACTGCTCGAAGAAGCCATCAGCGACATGAACAGAATAGTGCAGCCGGGAAACGACGACCGCCTTTTCCGCAGTCTGATGGCAACTCTCGCCGCTGCCCGCCGCCTGCTCGCCAAATACGACACCAACCTCAGCAAAAAGCTCGACACCCCAGATCAGATCGATTTCGACACCAACGACGAGAAAACCCTGACCTGGCAACAGCTTTACCGTCGCCTTACCGATACAACTTCAGCTTATTCGCTCGAACGTGCCTTTATCGAACTGACGCTCGCTCTCGATGGGAGAGGCAGCGAATGGCAGACAGTTTCACCTATTCTGGGAGTTAATTACACCGGCACTTACACGCCGGCGAACCGCAGCACGATACTGGCAGTCGGCAACTTTGCCACGATACTGCAGCAGGCAAATGCCTGGTTCGATGCCTCAGAAACCAACTTTAAGGCCGAACTGCTGAGCCTGGACGGAGCCAGCTGATGGAAAACCGTAACAAATACAGACTGATCGCGATTACCATGCTTTTCTGCTATCTGCTGGCGGCAGTTCCGGCGAAGGCTGACAAAAATTTCATCTATGAGAGTGTCCGCAGCATCGGCATGGGAGGCACCAGCGTCGCCATCGCCGACGACCACCAGGCGCTTTTCACCAATCCGGCCGGGCTTGGCCTGCAGCAGAAGAGTTCTTATTCGGTCATCAACGCGATGATCAAGCAGAACGAAGACTACAGCAAGGTCAACGGCAAAATCAACAATCTCAGCGATGACGACACCGCCGCCAGCCGTGCTGCCAATTTCAGCAATCTGATGGCGATCATGGGCGAGACCGGTTATCAGGCCTGGTCGGCCATGTCTTATTACATGGGCGCCACCGGCTTTGGCATGGCAGCTTATTACCACGACTCCGAGCGCTTCTCGGTCGAAAACCCGGCCAACCCGGTGGTAAAATCAGAAGTTTATCAGGACGCCGTGCTTGCCGGTTCGATTGCCCGCGGCTTCAATGAGCCGCAGATGCTCTTTAAAGATCGCACCATCGGCTGGTGGGGCGCTACCATGAAAGTCGCAACCCGCAAAATGACCGAACAGAGCTTTTATGCAAGAGACTTCGCCGCTCTGACTCCGGGTGTCTTGAAAGATACCGACCGTTCCGGTGCTACGCTCGACTTCGACCTCGGCGCTCTCTGGCAGCTCAACAACCCATGGCAGAGCTCGATCGGGCTATTTGTCGGCAATGTTTTAAGCACAGATTACAGCGAAGAAGCCGGCACCCTCGAGCGCCAGTTCGCCATCGGCACCTCGATCAAACCCCTGACCGGGCCGCCCGAGCGCAATAAAAAGCTAATACTCGCCGCCGATTACTGGGAAAACGGCGATGACCGCACCGCCCTTACCAAACTGCGCCTCGGCATGCAGATCGAACTGGCTGAAGGAATACACCTTCTAAGTGGCTTGCGGGGCGGCTACCCGACCGCCGGCTTCTCTGTCAGATGGCATGATTTGAGCGCACAGGCCGCCACCTACGGCGAAGAACTCGGTCAGCGACCCGGCGAAAAAGAAGACCGACGCTACACCGCCAGCTTCAACCTCGAGTTTTAACCGCTAGTCCTCTGTCACATAAGAGTTCAACAATCCAATATTAGTATATACTGCTTTCGTCGGGCTCTCGGCAGGATCCCAACGCTACAACTCTCACCAGTCGAGAGAATTATTGGCTAGCTATAGCTCTGCGTCAACGTTGCCTGGCTCGAAGTTTACGCTTTTGGGAAACCTGCCTGCGCCCTTGTATGATTTTTTACCTGGTGTGAATTCTTAACCTATCAACCCGATAATTCAAATGTGACAGTGGACTACTCCTCTGTAAACATTGAATCTGGGTTTTATCTGTCATTGCGAGCGGAGCGAAGCAATCTCACAGACAGAAGGATTATCTCAGAGCTGGCTTTTTGGCCATGGATGGCCTTATACATTTGCGCCACAGGAATGGCGCGCAAATGTGATGCCGAGGTACACCCCCCCCCTTGAAAAATCTGCGTCAATCTGTGAAATCTGCGGTTTCTGCTATTTCTGCTGTTTTATCTGAGAATTGCCGAATCAGCGGTGAATGGGTTTGCCGAAAATGTGAAATGGAATGTCTTCTTTGAGCACCATGCGTAAAAAGTTCAGCATGTCAGAAGCTAGGGTGCGCATTTTTTCGCTGTCGGTCCAGAACAGTTCAAAAACGACTCTCTGAGCCTCTTTGCGCAATGCCGGCAGTTCTTTGAGCTGATGATTAACCTGTAGATTCTCGATATGATCAGCCATCTTATAAAACTCGACGCTGATTTTTTCGGGGCCTTCGGGGGAATCATTGAAACCGAGCGGAAAACCTGGCCAGGCTTCGCAGGACTCGATTTCTCTGGCTATATGCCTGATCAGTGCCGGCTTTTCGAGCAATCCGATCTTAACCGCAAGCAACTGCGCCGACAACATCTCAGCGCTGATATTGTTGTTTTTGGCCAGTTGCAGTGCTGCAACCATATCATTGGTGCCGTGATATAAAGCATTTATCTGCCCACAGACGAACAGAATCTTCTTCAGAACTATATCATGGGTAGGCTGCACCTTGTCGCGATGCAGCGCGGCAAACTCAGGAGTCACCGCAGAAGCCGATGCACAAAACCACAGCATCAGTGTAACAACAGCAAACAAACCATATTTACGATTTTTCATCATCTAATTACCTTATCTTCGTACACTGTTTTGTAATTATACATATTAAAGCACCGCCCGCCACCCCCCTCCCGCAAAAAATCAGCGGGCACAAGTTAAGAATCGCCAGGAGGCGGCGAGTGTGGTAGTATTGGCGAACTGCTATTATAACAAACTATGAAAATCACACCACAGATTCCGCAGCTCACGCAAGGCAGCGTTAAACGAACGCTTTTCCGCATGGCTTTTCCGATGCTGGCCGGAACCATCTCGATGAGCGCCTACAACCTCGCCGACACCTGGTATGTATCGCTGCTCGGCACCCTGCCGCTGGCAGCGATGGGCTTCACCTTTCCGGTAATCATGCTGCTGACATTCGTCGCCGGCAGCATCGGCACCGGCGTTACCACGCTGTCGTCGCATTCTCTGGGCAAAAGCGACCGCGAAGCGGCCAGCGATATAGTTACACACGGCATCATGTTCACGGTGATGGTGGCGGTCAGCATGGCCGTTGTCGGCTACAACACCATCGAACCTGTGTTTACCCGCCTCGGCGCCGATGCGCTCACGCTGCCGCTGATCGGCGATTATATGCGCACCTGGTATCTCGGAGCCCTGACCATGGCGTTGCCAATGATGGGAAACGGCATACTCATCGCCTGCGGTGATTCGAAAGGCGCCAGCCGTTTTATCATGCTCGGTATGGCAATCAACGTAATCCTCGACCCGATCATGATTTTCGGATGGTTCGGGTTTCCGGCACTCGGCATCATGGGCGCTGCTCTGGCAACCGTTATTTCACAGGGCGTATCGACAATCTGGCTCTTCTACCTGCTCTCAAAAAAACACGGCCTGCTGCGCTTCCGGCTGGGAAGCCTGCGGCATTTTCTGCAGTCATGCCGCAAAATTCTCGATTTCGCGATTCCCAGCGGGTTGAGCATGATGCTGATGCCGATCTCGTCAGCGGTAATCACCGCGCTGCTCAGCCGTTACGGTCACGAAGCGGTAGCCGCCGCCGGCGCCGCCAGCCGCATCGAAATGTTCGCTTTCGTTGTTCCGATGGCGCTGGGCATGTCAATGACACCATACATCAGCCAGAATCTGGGAGCCGGCCGCATCGACCGCATCAGAGAAGGCAAAAACGTGGCGACCACCTTTGCCCTGTCATACGGCGCCTTTATCGCGATAGTTTTCTATCTCGCGGCGCCGCTGCTTTCACGCGTCTTCACCAGTGACCCTGAAGTCAGCCGCATTCTGATCATGTATATAAGAATCATCTCTTTCGGCTATGGCATGATGGAAGTGCACCGCTACTGCGGTTTCGTCATGACCGGCATGCATCGCCCGGTCAACGCAACGCTGCTCAACGCCCTGCGCGTTATCGTGCTGCTGATTCCCCTCTCTTATGCCGGCGCTTATTACGACGGCATCAGAGGCATATTCTTCGGCCGCCTGATCACCGATCTGACCGTCGGCACCGTCGGGCTGTTCTGGATCTCGCGCGTTATCCGCACAGCGATTGCCGAGACCAGGCCTGACCCGAACCTCATCAGAGACCCGGCCTGAAATCAGGGCATGTCGGTGGGATCGACCACCCCACCCTGCTGTACCCGGCGCAGTTCATCGGCAAGCAGAACATGCTCGCGCGGCAGACCTGAATCAGCGAATGTTGTGATCGGCTGGCCATTATCATCACGGGGAGTTATGCGAATAACGCCCTTGGTAAGTTTGTTTATTTTGAGCAGGTTCTCGGCACAAAAAAGCGTGGTAGCGATACGAACGCGCTTTGGCCATTTCAGAAATGACTGGCCATCAAGGACAAGATCAGAAACCTTGCCTGCCAGCGGGACGCCATTCTTATTCACGCTGTATCTTAGATTACTCGACACTACCGGTTCGTAAACCGGAAACTTTTTGCTCTGCCAGGTCAGAATTTCGAGCAGAAGCCTGGTTTGCGCCCGTGAAAGCGAGAAGATAACGACAGGAGCGCCAGGCGTGCCATCTGCGGCAAAACCAAGCGGCGAAAACCTGAAGATGTCAGAAAATGCATACATCGTCGGCCTGCCATCTACAGTCAGATATTCTGAGCGAACCAGACCATAGGTGGTGAAATATATATCGACAGGATTGGCAAGACGACGGTTAACCGCTCTGAGCAGATTGGAAACCGTATAAACCGCTGCGTCATTTGCCGGAAAACTCGCCTTGCGACGGTCACGCGTTACCATGCAGATCGGGTCTCCGGCGGCAAACCCGGTCTGCCTGATCAGCCGGTCAACCTCTCGGCTGGTCTTTTTGAGCCAGGCAAGCACACCTGCTTCAGCCGGAATACTGTCATCGATTGCAATAAGTGAACTCTGCGGATTGAGCAAAGTGAGGCTGCGACCGTCATACGAGAGATCCAGCACGCCAAGACCGGCGCCGCCATGGCCCGCCTGTGCGATAATCGTCGAACCGACACGGCGAACGTAGGCCTGATGGGTGTGCCCGGCTATTATCAGATCGATGCCTTTTACTTCTTTTGCGATTTTCTCGTCTTCCGGGGTGCCGCCATGCATCAGAGCTATGACAATATGGCACTTTTGCGTTTTGCGAAGCATATCGACCCGCGATTGCACGAATGTATGAAATGCCTTCTCGTCTACCTTCACTGCCTGGTCATCAAAACCGGCAAATTGCACCGATTTTCTGGTTGTAGTAGACAATTGTGCGGCATTAGGGCCAACCAGCCCGAGAATACCAACCACGATCGGCGGCTGATCGGCACCACCAGGAAACTTACGGATCTGAAAATCCTGAAACGCCGGTTCTCGCAACGGCTCGCCACCAGGCCTGACGAACTTCCGCAGAGGGCTGCCGGAACTGAGATTGCTGTTAAAGCTGAGATTTGAGGTAACAAAAGGCAGCGCATACCCGGCCTTCTTTGCCTTGGTCAGCGCGCGGGCCAGACCATCTTCTTCGGCATCGAAATCATGATTGCCAAGACTGATGGCGTCATAACCGGCCTCGTGATAAAAGCGGTATTCTGGCGCAAATTGAGAATCGGCGCATGGCCCGAGCATGTGAAACAGGCTGCCAAAAAGCATATCACCGGCATCGAGCAACAAAACTGGGCGGTAATTGCGGATACGGTTAGCCCTGACACTTTGAATAACCGTCATCAATCGGGCTGCATGGCCTCTTACCGGGTCATCGTCATTGGCCCGCGGCGTAAACAGCAGGTCAGGCCCCAGACCGCCCAGTTGCGAATGAAAATCGTTGGTGTGCATCACCGTAAATTGCATCGGCTGCTCGAGCGTTTGCGAAAAAACAGGCAATGAACTCAGTAAAATTATCGCCAACAGGAGATTAAGGCCTCTGTACAACAGTATAGACCTTGTTACGCTGATATTACCTGCCATATATAAAGATCCTTTCAAAATCCATTTCAACTATTTTACCAGATTTTTTCAACCCCCGGTAATTGGTTGCATAATATTTAAAAATAGAAGGAACTGGCGGTTGCAGATTGGCGGGTGGTGTTATAAGCTTTCCTGGCATGGAACAACCATTCATCGATGTCGACGAACGCCTCGACACTATACCAGGCACCGATCTGAAGCTGATTCAGAAGATCGATGGCACCGCCTTCGCCATCGACACGCTGCTGCTTGCCAGTTTCGTCAAATTCAGCCCCGACATGCACACGGCAGCCGATCTTGGTGCCGGCAGCGGCATTCTGGCGTTTCTCGTAAAATATCGTCATTCCGGGCTGTTTGTAACCGGCTACGAGCTGCAGGAAGACCTCGTCGAACTGTCACAGCGCAACTGCCAGCTCAACCGGCATTTTACCGATATCAGCTTCGAACGCCTCGACGTGCGTGATATCCCGGCCCATATACTGCCGGAAAGCTGCGATCTGGTCGTGTCGAATCCGCCATATTTTCAGGCGGGAAGCGGTCGCCTGCCAACCCGCCCGGGCCGCGCCAGCGCCCGTCATGAGCTCAATGGCACTCTCAAGGATTTTATCGAAGCCGCCAGCTACCTGCTGCCATACGGCGGGCGCTTCTGTTTCATTATTCCGAGTTCGCGCTTTTACGAAGTGCTCGAATATTTCAAGCCCTGCAATTTTGGGCTCAAACGCCTGCAGTTCGTTCTGCCAAAAGAAGGCGAGAAGTCGCATCTGGCGCTTCTCGAAGTCGAGCGTTTCTTCAACGGCAAACATCAGCCGCTTCCCAACATCACAATTCACATGGCCGATGGCGGCTTCAGCCCCGAAATGAACCAGCTCTTCAGCGTCGGCCTGAAAAAATACAAAATATAAAACCTTAATTCAGACTGCGGCCGTGGCGGTTCAATAAAGTCGAAGCCTCGGCAGAAAAATTTTCACGTAAGGCGATGAACCTGCGGTCATCTTCATCAATAGTACCGTAACGCCTTATTCTCGGCTTGACTTCGCGGTTCCAGACATGGTTCAGATAATCGTTCCAGAGTGCTACGGTTTCTGCATTTTCGTCAAACAGTTGATTCGCAACCACAAGATTATTTATCTGCACCGCTGAAATCTTATCGACAAGACTCAGCCGGCAGAAATTTATGAACAGGCGCTGAGCGCTGGCTCGCAAAGTCTCTGAGTCGTTTTCATATTCACTGATGACAAGCATCGTGCTGACCGCAGCAAACTGCCTGGCAAAATCAAATTTATTAGAATCGAGCGCGATTCCATAGCATTCACGATAAAGTGCCATGAATCCCTGAGAGGCATGAATCTCACGATATGTCTTTATATCCCTGTTTAGATTATCGTCAAGGCTCAGGCCAACTGCTTCAAACAGACTTTCAACGCTCAGTTTGGCAGAAATGACAGAACCGGCGCGACCATAAAAAGCATAAAATGCCAGCGCGCAGACAACAGCGAAGATGATTATGGCTCCTGCAATCCTCATAGGTACAACTATTTCCTCTACCAGATAAGCATAATTGGAAATCGAATACTTGTCCAGCAGCAGGCCTGTTTTCATTCAAACATAGAGACCCTTGGCGAAACGTAGCACCGCCGAAGCAGGGAAGCAATCTCACAGACAGAAGGACCAGCTCAGAGCTGGCTTTCTGGCCATGAATGGCCTTATACATCTGGCAACCTGCGCTTCAATCACCATTCGTAATATTGCGAACCACCATCTAATGTGCGACTGCGAGTCGGAGAGTGAATCTTGAAACGGTCGCTGAAAGTAGTAGGTCGTGTCTGTCCAGCAAAGGCCTTTTCGAGTTGAATGCCATCGAACCAGACGGAACGGGGAGAATCCACACTGCTGTTCTGCAGCACGATCGCAACATGACTGGCTACAGCCGGGTTATATTCAAGTTCGAAGCTCATGTATATGCGGTAATACCTGAACGGCTCACCATCTATGTTAATTGGAAGACTGTAAGCCACGCCATGATGATTCACTTCAAGTACCGGGGCAGTTTCAAACACCGCCAGAGTTCCATCAGAATTTACTCGTATTCCTGCCGTAGCAACCGATTGGCCATCTTCATCATATTGTATGAGCGAAAGATCGGCACTACCGCTTCCGGGGCAAACCCAGGCCGAAAGAAAGAAATGGTTGCCAGGAGCCGGCTGCGAAAACGTGCTGGTAGCGACCGTCTGATAAGCAGATCCTGGCAGCATGGCAAAGAATGAACTCCCTGAGGGAGTCACTTCACACTGAAATTCGCAACCATCTGAAGCTGCCGCCGGGGTACTGGCAAACAGCGTCTGACCAGCTGTCGGGCCATAAGTTCCAACCGCCTGACCTGGCGGAATTGTCAGAGTGACCTTTATCGTGCCGTAGTCGCCCGGTGACACCGGAGTGGCAAGATCGTATGCAAGCTGACCCGCATCTATCTGAGTCGGCTCAGTGCTATGATTTATTGCGCTGAAAACCCATGAATAGTTGCTCAAAGTTACATTGCCGGTATTTTTGAAGGTTATATCGAGTGCTTTCGCTTCTCCCTGTGCGATCTGGCCAAAGTTAACGATATTGAGCTCAGTATGTAATACCGAATCGACAACCATCAACGAATGAGTCGCATTCACAGTCAGCAGAACATTGAAAGTGGCAGATGCTTCGGCGTTATCGACGATGTTGTTATCGATTTCATCATCATAGAACACTGCAGTTGCAATGTAATTACCGGGAGGAACCAGCGGCCCGATACTCAGATTCGCGTTCCAGGAGTAATTGGCCGGGGTGGCTGCGATCGACTGCTCTCCCGCAGGTGTAAAAGACAGACTGGCCACCGGAAATGTATAAGAACCGCCGGTCAGCGGGCTTAAGATCTGCCAGCGGACATTTGGCAGAGGCACCGGATTACTGTTATAGACGGTAACCGCCTGAGAATAATTGGCATTTACATTGCGCGCGCCAAAATTGAGCGGCGGATTACTCGGGTTGGTTACGTAAAGCCCCTTGTCTCCAACAGTTACGCGCAATACGAAAGAATCAGATGCTTCCCCGGCCGTATAAGAGCCCAAAGGCGCCAGATGGTCTTCAAAAATAACCTGAGTGCCATTATAGGTATAAGAACCCTGAACCGGGCCGATGGTAACAGTTGCCGTGCCCACCATCGCGGCTCCCACGGCGAGATTGTTTGCCGGCAGCAACAGCGTTACATTGCCAACCGGAATACTGAAAGCACCAAAAACAAGAGGGGCTTTGATTGAAAGCAGGTTAGTTAAAGGTAGATTGCCAACATTTCTTATTTCAAAATTTCCGCTTTTCGAACTGTTGCGACCTACATACTGAAGATCGAGCAAAGAAGTCGTCACATCTACAACTCTTGTAGAATTTACAGTCAGCTCAAGCTGCACGGTGGTCGAAGCTTCGGCGCTTTCGTTGATGCCATTGCCGTTGGCGTCTTCCCAGACGATGAGAGTGCCTATATAGGTAGCCGCAGAAGCGTTTGGCGGCACGCTGACCCGCCATGTCGACTGTTTGAACTGCCCGACGTTGAGTGCCCCGATATTGGCAGAGGTAATCACATTACTCGTAGCAGGAATATTGATGGGCCCCGGTACACTTGGAATCAGCACAGTTGCTGTTGCCTTAAGACTGGCGAGGTTGAGGGAGCCAATATTTCTTACGTTGAAACTGACAGAGCTGGACAAGGCACAGGGACCGCCAGTCGAATTCAAAATAGCTTCATCGATATCAACCTTCAAATCGCCAACTTCGCAGCTGACCTTGAAGTTGGATTGCGCATCAGCCGGGCTTCTGCCAACTGGGTTTGTCGTGTCGGCCCACAACCAATAGTGGCCCGGAATACTGTTATACACACCGTGTGCTGCGCCGGCCGGCACGGTTACCATGATCTGGCGAGTAAAGAACTGACCGGCCGGAACTGAAAAAAGTTCGGAAGGCGGAAAACTGGCGTTGGCTGCTGGAATAGGAGGATTAGCGCCAAACACCAGATTCGATTTTTCCCATCTCAGGCCGGTCAGGTCTACGTTGCCGGTGTTGCGACAGTTGAAACCCACTATTTTTGAAGTGCCCGGAGAAATACCGCCGAGACCTACAGTCGGCGACAATACCTGCACTTTGGCAACCGGCAGCACTTCTACCTGCAAGGTAAAAGAATTGCGGTATTCGTCGACATCCCACTTGCCATCGAGATCGTCGTCATAATAAAAATACTGAAGAGCGGTGTAGGTTCCGGTTGCCATGCCGGCTGGCGCGAATATAACCAGGCCGATTGCCGCGTTGCCACCGATGGCTATTGAAGTGGGCAACGGTCCATCGACAGCAATACTCTCTGAGCCAATAACATCGAATGTGGCATTTATCAGAGGCTGCGGATCGAATTTGAGTTTAGTTAACGGGAGAGAGCCGAGATTGTTCAGGGTCAGTCCGAAACCGGTCTTTACCTCTGAGGGTTCTATTGTACCAGCATCTACCAGAGCGGGAACCAGCGAGTAGTCGATGGTGCCGACTCTGATATGAACCTGGAAAGTGTCACTGGCTTCGTCGGCATCGACGGTGCCAACGTTATGCCAGTCATCCCAGACAGTCCAGGTCGCGATATAGAAGCCTTCATTGGCGACATTGGTAGCCGAAACGCTGGCAATAAAGCTTTCTGTGATACCCATTCCACCCCATACGTCTGGAATCACATCTATGTCAAAAGTGTTTGTCGCACCAGGCAACACCATCATTTTAACGTTATCCAAAGGCAGATTTCCGCCACTGAAAATATTTACAGGCTTTGCCAGAGTAGTCTTGCCAATACCCCAGTCACCGAGGTCGACTATGTCCTGCGCGGCAAACACTCTTTTACATGGCGGCACGGTAACTTTAACTGCAAAAAAGTCATATAGTTCGCCAAGATCGAAGATATTGTTCTCATTAAGGTCCTGGTAAACCGACATGGTTGCTATATAATCGTTCGCTTCCTTGTTATAAGGTATGAACAGCGTTGCTGTAGCATCTCTGGCCGACCCGGCCGCAATTCCTCCAATCAGCTCTGGGCTCACACCCAGATTGGCTTTGCTTATCTTGAGCATTCCTGGCCCATTCAGGTCTGTGGTTATCCACTTGACATGGTCGAGCTGATAGTTGCCCAGATTCTGAATCTGTGTCGGGCCAACCATTTTAATGTCGCCGCATTCCATGGTGCCAAAATCGAGCGTATCCGATGCCAGCCCGAGATCGCGCGAGTAAATCCGGAGGCCGTTCGACACCGACTTGCCGGAAGTCGCAAGAGCACCGGTATTCAAATCATAGCCGGCAACATAATAAGCCGGATTTACTGTAAGTGAATAGCTGCCAACCAGGC